>JAEIGA010006809.1_pt1 | contig 17365 bp, 17 predicted proteins | sample 9270691 | NCBI WGS metagenome assembly JAEIGA01 (sample SAMN17057246, study PRJNA624740) | gut metagenome | biome: biome; isolation source: fecal sample | host: Bos grunniens | place: China: Xizang | collected 2019 | reverse complement strand
TGCCGCGTTCGGGCGCGATGATTTGTTGGACGCCATGAAGGCCTGCGGTGGCGGTAAAGCCCCGGAGGGTACGTGCGGTGCGCTGTACGGTGCCATGATGGTGGCACCGGATAAGGCGGATGCTCTGCTGGAGGCTTTTGCGGCGGATTTGGGCGCGACCAAGTGCCGTGATTTGAAGAGCCCTTGCTCCCGTGTGGCTTGCCAAGATTGCGTGCGCAAGGCTGCCGAGCTGCTGGAGAAGCTGAGCTGATACAGATAAATCGGAAGTTGACGATTAGTTGGCGAGCCGCAGGCGAGCGGAATTTTAAGCCCCGATAGGGGCGGCAGCTCTTAGGCAGGCGGTGGAGTGAGCGTCAGCGAACGGAACCCCTGCTAGGATTAAAAAATTAAATGGAACCCAGGGAACCTGTGGTGACATATAATGGCGAGGACCGGAGCGAAGCGACGCTCCGAGCCGGGACGGGCGCGTGTTTTTGGTGTTTGCGGCATTTTGAAACAATTCGTCATTTTTGCGCCACGCTTTATGCCACCCCTCCGGGGTTCGCATTTATTTTTTTGGGGGCGGTTCCCGGGGTTCCGCCCCTTACGGGGCTCCACCGCCGGGCTATTTTATGGCGCCCCTCCGGGGCTCAAATTTAGGCTCGCTAACGCTCGCAAAATTTCCCCACCATCGTCCCTTCAAATTCCGATTTATCGGGTTAGTTGGCTATTGCCGCCTGCTGTTGCAGTGCGGCTTCGAGCAGGGCACGTATTTTGCGTGCGCGGTTGACGTGCTTGGGTAACCACAAGTCACCCTCTATGTGGCTGAGGAGCTGCAGGGCAGTATCGCCACGGCTGCTTTGCTTGGCGGCATCTGCCCCATGCTCGAGCAGCAGCTCCACCAAGGCGGGGCAGAGCGCTTGCACCGCGCACATGAGGGTGGTAAGACCGTCTTCCGTTTCATCCGCGTTCGCATCCGCTCCGGCATGCAGCAGTGCGTGGGTTATCTCCACATGGCAACCTGCGGCGGCATCTTGCAAGGCGTTCGCCCCGCTTTTGCCACAGCGGGCGTGTATGTCCGCCCCGGCTGCTATCAATAACTCCACTGCGGGCAGAGAATCCGCACACACGGCGCTCAGCAGCGGTGTGTAGCCGTGCATGTCCCCCTGGTTCGGGTTTGCTCCGGCATCCAAAAGCAGTTTCACAATCTCCGCACGCCCCTCTACAGCTGCCACCATGAGGGCGCTTTCATCATCAATGCCGTAGCTTTCATTGGCATCCTCACCCGCTGCCAGCAGTTTTTGTACGGCTGTGGCATTGCCATCCGTGATGGCGCGGAAGAGCGGCGTTGCTGTTTGGTACGCTTCGTTATCCATAGCGATGGCATGCTAGCACACCTTGCTTGCGCATGCAATAGCAAAGTGTGTGCTAATTCATATTATTTTTATATGTTTTGTCTTAATTGCCCTGAAGCTTGATTTCAGCGCGCTTGCGGGCGGTGGCGTCCAAGATACGCTTGCGCATGCGGATGAAGTGAGGTGTTGCCTCCACAAGCTCATCTTGCTCAATGTATTCAATGGCGCGCTCCAAGGAGAAGACGCGGGGGGGCGTCAACTGGATGGAGTCGTTCTTGGTAGCGGAACGGTGGTTGGTAAGGTGTTTTTCGCGCGTGGGGTTCACGGGGATGTCGATGGGCTTGGGGTTTTCACCCACAATCATACCCTCGTACACCTCATCACCGGGGGCGATGAAGAGAGAGCCACGCTCCTCCATGGCCTGCAGTGCATAGGGGCGGGCAATGCCGTTCTCCATGGAGATGAGCGTGCTGCTCTGGCGGGTGACGATTTCTCCGGCGTAGGGGGCGTACTCCTTGAAGAGGTGTGAGAAAATGCCGTGACCGCTGGTCAGGTTCACCAGCTCGAACTCAAAGCCGATGAGACCGCGCGTGGGGATAGTGGCTTGGATGTAGGTGCGCCCGGTGCCGGTGGTCTCCATGTTCTCCAAGATACCGCGGCGGTTGCCGAGGATGCGCACGGTGCCGTTGGCGCATTCATCCGGAACCTCAATGAAAACGGTTTCAAAGGGCTCGCAGGTCACTCCGTCAATCTCCTGCGTAATCACCTTGGGGCGTGAAACGAGCACCTCATAATTTTCACGGCGCATTTGCTCCACCAGAATGGCAATCTGCATGGTACCGCGGGCGGAAACCATGAACACACCGGCGAGGTCCGTGTCCTCCACCTTGATGGAGATATTGGTGCGCATCTCGCGCATCAGGCGGTCGCGGATGACTCGGCTGGTCACATTTTTGCCGTCCTTGCCGCCCAAGGGACCATCGTTGATGCTGAACTCCATCTGCACCGTGGGCGGGTCAATCTGTACGAAGGGCATGGGCTCAGCCTCCGGATCCGCCGTGAGCGTTTGGCCGATGTCGGCATCCTCAAAACCGGAGAGGCCGATGATGTTGCCCGCCTCGCCGATGGCGGAGTCCGTGGTTTGCAAACCACTGTATTCGAAAAGCTTGGTGACTTTACCCTGTACCTTGGTGCCGTCCTGGCGGTGCAGGTAGAGGGTATCGCCCTTCTGCACACGCCCACTGGTGATGCGACCCACCGCCACACGGCCTACGTAGTCATCCCAGTCAATGTTGGAGATGAGCATCTTGAAGGGCTTTTCCGTGTCGGCATCTTTGGGCGCAGGGATGTGGTTGACGATTTGGAAAAGCAGGGGGGTGCAGTCCACCGGCGGCTCATTCTCCGGGCTGTTCATGAAGTAGCCGTCACGGGCGGAGCCGTACACGAACGGAGCCTCGAACTGCTCCTCCGTGGCATCCAAATCCAGCAGGAGCTCCAGCACTTGGTCATGCACCTTCATGGCATCTGCATGCGGGCGGTCAATCTTGTTCACCACCACGATGGGCAGCAAGCCCTCCTCCAGCGCTTTGCGCAGTACGAAACGCGTTTGCGCCTGCGGACCTTCGTAGGCATCCACCACCAGGATGACGCCATCCACCATCTTCATCACACGCTCCACCTCAGCGCCGAAGTCGGCGTGTCCGGGGGTGTCCACAATGTTGATGGTGTAGCCGTTCCAGTGAATGGAGGTGTTTTTGGCTTTAATGGTGATACCCTTTTCACGCTCCAAATCCATGGAGTCCATGGCGCGCTCTTGCACCTCTTGGTTTTCGCGGTAGGTGCCACCGGCTTTGAGGAGCTGGTCTACCAGCGTGGTTTTACCGTGGTCTACGTGTGCGATAATGGCCAGATTGCGGAATTTGGTGGGATCACTCATAAGTTGTCAGGCTGCGCGGGTGTCACGCGCGGCGCAATATTCTACCACAATCATCACGCAACGTAAAGCCTGAACTGCGTGCGCAGCGGTGCTTTTACGCTTTTTCTACATCCACACCGGGGTAAAAACGCTTCATGAAGTGCGGGTTTTGCTCCGCGTAGAGTATCTCCGCCACCTCATCCGCCGTTTCGATGAAGAACTTCTCAGAGCAGCAGAGGAAGGGGGACACCTCATTGATGCGCCCTGTGGAGGCGTGGTTGGTGCAGCCGCAGGAGTTCGTGCAGCGGGCTCGCAGGGTGCAGAGCTTGCAGGCGGGCGTTACATTGCCGCGGTTGGCTATAATCCAATGTTGCTTAGCGCGGTTAATGCCCTCACGCACATTGCCGAAGTTGAGCTCCTCATCATCTCCATTGCCGACCAAGCGAGAGCAGGGGAAGAAATTGCCATCCACGGAGACGCCGATTTCTCGCTCGCCGATGGTGCACTGGGCGCATGCAGCTGCAGCCTCCGTTTCAGCAGAGCGAATGTGTGACTCTATTTTGTACTCAATGTTGCTGAGCCGTATGGGCGAGCCTTTGCGGTAGGACTTGAGTACCATGGTGGCAACTTGGCGGTATTGCTCACAGAGGAGCTCAAACTGCTCATCCGTCCATTCGCTCCAGTAGTCGATGTTGAGCCCTATCTCGTGCCGGAAATGGGCTGCCAGCCACTGCACGCCCTCCGCCAGCAAGTGCACATTGTTGGGGGACACCACACAAATGGCCTTGGTGCGGATGTGGGGGGAGTTGTTCAGCAGCTCCAGCGCCTTTGCCACTGCTGCGTGGCTGCCTTTGCCGTTCACGTAACAGCGGTTGATGTTGTGCATGGCGGGTGAGCCGTCCACGGAGATACCGATGAGGAAATCCCGCTCCTCCATCCACGCCAAACGCTCCGGGGTAAGCAGCGTGCCATTGGTGGTGATACCGTAGCGTGGCGGGACAATGAGTTGCTCCTTCCGAGCCTCCAGATACTCATAGCACCACTGTAACAACTCCCATTCCAGCAGCGGCTCGCCCCCGAAAAAGGATAAATCAAGTCCTCGCCCCTGAGCAATTGCCTCATTCAGGCAAATATCGATGGCGCGTTGAGCCGTTTCCTTGCTCATGGCGTGGTTGTACTTCCTGCCTGCGTAGCAGTAACAGCAGCGCAGGGTGCAGGCATGGGTCAGGCATAAGGTGCAGGTGATGACTCGTATCATGAGGGAATGTGAGAGGGGATTCGGGGAAGGAAATCGGCCAGGAGGCGTTATCTGTTGCGCTTTTTAACGGAATCATTAGGTACTCGAACCCAAGTGCCGTCTGCGGTCTCGATGACTTGGCGGTTCCTCAAGTCTTGGCCTCTGTCCTGAATGATTTTTCGGCGTTCTGCCGGGGAGGAGTATTGAATCAAACCACTCAGCATCATGACGTCCCGGTTTTGGGAGCATGCAGTGGCTCCCACCGCTGCCGTAACGGCCAGCGATGCCGCAGCTAATGCCGGATATTTGTTTTTGCGAGGAGAGAGTGACGGCTCAATGTTCATGCTGCTCTATTCTATATATTGTTAGCGAACGAGTAAAGAGAAAACTGCACTAACACGTTCCAAAAAAGGCTTATGAGAGAGCCTAATCCGTCTTTCCCGCTCGATAAATCAGAAGTTGGCGGTGTGATTGTAAGACAAGGTACTGAAGTTCCCTTATCTTATTCCGAAAGTATGGTTTTATAGAGCCCGAGGCAAGAGTTCGCCGTATCCGTGAGCCGGTAAGGGTAGGGGATTTCCTCCGCAGTGGCAGGTGGGTATGTGTGCCATTGCATCAGGGTGTCAGCCACGGCGGCTGTGTCGCCCGGGGCTACTCTCCCTTCCGGCAGGAAGGCCGCCAGCATTTCACCCACGATACCGTGGTCATAACCCACCACGGGGCACCCCAGAGAAAGAGCTTCCAGAATAGCGCGGTCACAGGTGGAGGCTTGCTTGTTAAGAGAAAGCGTGACATCGCACGCACACATCACTTCACGCATATCCGGGCGGGCTCCGAGCCAGCTGATGTGCTCAGAAAGATTGGCCTTGGCAAAGTGTTGCTTGAGGTATTCCGTGTAATGAGGGTCCGCTTTGCGGGAGTCACCTGCAATGTAGGCATGCGTGGGGATTCCCTGCCGCAAGAGCTCCGTAAGGATGGGCTGCAAATCTTCCAGCCCGTGCAGGGGGCTGATGGCGCCGGGAATGCAGAGGGTGAGGCGTTTTGCGGCCTCGGGGTGCACACTTACCCACTGTGCACGGTGGGGGGCCGTGTGACGGAACTCCGGGTAGCACAGGCTCTCATTAACGCCGTAGGGAACCAAGCATAACTCCTTGCGGTGGTTGCTGAGCAGGCCTGCGAGTAAATGTTTACGCAGGTGCCGAGAGGTAGTGATGAAGGTGTCACACTTTTTCCAGAATGCGGAGAGTAGCCCCGTTTGCGGGAATCCGGTTAATACGCCGATGCAGTGAGGCTTTCCGGGGCTGGTGAGCTTTTTGCATGCTGCCCACGTGAGGGCAGCAGCCTGTGCCGAGTAGACTTGAATGATGTCCGGTTTTGTTTTGTTGATGTGCTTGCGCAGGCGCTGCATCTCCGCCCAAAAATTGAAAAGCGTGGGTTTGCGGCACAGGAGGTGCTCCGCCCCGCTTGCTCGAACCCTACTTACCAAAGCATTTGCCGGGGAGAGCACCGTATTACTGCATTCGCCGGTGCGTTGCAGCGCACAGGCCAAATCCGCGGCCAATTGAGCCGGCCCCCCGGGGGTGAGTCCCGGTGAAAAATGCAGAATACGCATGCTTGCTTAGCTAAGGCAGAGTTCGTGATAAAGCTTGAGGTGCGCGGTAATCATGTCCTCCCTGCGGTAGGGGGCAGGCACCGGCAGCTGCGGGGTGGGCGGGTTCTTGTACCAGCCAGCCAAGGTAGCAGCCATGGCAGCCGGGTTGCCGGTTTCCACCCTCCCGGAGGGTAAGAATACATTTAATTGCTCCCCTACGCCCCCGTGCTCATAGCCGGCTACAGGGCGTCCCAAGGCAAGGGCTTCCAGCGTCGTTTTGCCGAAGGATTCCGGCTGCAACGTGAGGGACAGCGTCACATCACATGCGCACAGCACATCGCGCAGGTCTCTGCGGTGCCCCGTCCAAGTGACATCTTGCGTTAATCCTTTGTCTGCAAAAGCTTGCTCGATTTCTCGCTTAATGGCTTCTTTGCCTTTTTTCGTTTCGCCGACAATGACCGCATGCGCCGGGATGCCCAACTCTTTGAGAGCTCTGATAATGGGGGGAAGGTGCGTGGCACCTTTGAGGCGTGTGATTCTGCCCGGGAGGCAGAGGGTGTATTTGCCCTCAAGCTCCGGGTAAGTTTGCTTCCACTCCTTCATCCACTCCTCAGAGGGGCGGTAATCCGGGTGGTTCAGCTCCGTATCCACAGAATTGGGGATGACGCAGATGCTGCTTTCCGGCGTGTTGCGGTAATTTTGCAAGATGTGCTCCTTCATGCATTCCGACACGGCAATAACGCGCTCTCCGCGAGCCATGATGCCGGAGTAGAAGTTCACGGAATGGAAGCCGTGAAAGGTGGTCACGACGTGTGGCCGAAGCTGTTTCGGCAGGCGTTTCACCGCCAAATATCCCACCCAAGCCGGTACTCGCGAGTGCAGGTGCAGCACATCCGGGCGCTCCTCTTTGAGTAAACGCGCCAGTTTGCTGACCTGTAACAAGGTGAAAATACTTTTCTTGCCAATGGGACGCGTGATGTGGCGAGCCCCTGTGGCCTCGATGGCTGCCACCATGGGGCCACCGGCGGATACGACGATGCACTCCTCACCATGAGCTGTGAGCCCTTGACATAGTTCCAGAACTACTTGTTCAACGCCTCCCGATGAGAGGGATGGTAAGAGGTGCATGATTTTCATGGTATCAGATGGGGTAACTTGGTTAAAATGAAATCCGCTGCTCGGCCCGCTTCATCCAACACTTTGCCGTTTTGCGGGAGTTTGTGTTCCTTTGCCCAAGCGGTGAAGGTGCATACTTCACCCTCGTCGGTCAGCATGCCCAGTCCTCGCGTTACGCGAGAAGCTTTCATCTTCTTTTTGTGTGCGTTCTTGTGGGGCATTTCGATAATGCCCACCGGTGCACCGCTGCTGAGTGCCTCGTACACCATGGACACGCTGTCTTGCGTGACCCACACTTCGCGCGCGCATGCCAAGTGATCCGCCACCCACGTGGGGCCGGTTTGCTCCACCGGCTCTACTCGAATGCTGGGGCAGGCAGAGGTAACGTCCTGCACAAAGTCCTGAGGCGTGCGGCGGGAGGTAGTGAGCACGATGTTGTTCGTGCTGTGGCGCACAATGGTGGTAAGCTGCGTGAGCACGGTTTCCGCATCCCACGTGAACTCCTTGCTCGGGCCGCCGATGAGGATGAGCGTGTCCTTTTTCTCCACATCCGGGCGGGGCTTAATGTTGTTGATGGCTCCGACCGTTGTGAATACGTTGGCATGCGGCTTCTTACCCTCCGGTATGTCATGGCGGGGTACCACGCATACGTCGAACATACCGAGCGGCAGGCTGGGCTTCATGCATACCACGCGCGGGCAGCGCAGGTGCCGTGACAGGCTGATGGCTGCCAAGTGGGTGCTGTGCCCGGCGCACAGAATGAGATTGGGCCGTGGCAAGTCCAAATCCTTACCCTTGTAGAAGAGCCTTGAAAACCAACTTTTGCCTACGATGGAGATTTCGTGTACGGAGTGCGGGGCATTCGGAGCTTTTTTCTCGGCTCGCTCAAGCAAAGCCGCTGCCAGACCACGCGTTTGTGAGAGGTGTCCTTTCTTTTCGTCACTGATGATGTAAATAACCATATCGGAGAGAGGTGGTTAGATTCAGCAGAGAGGCAGGGTGATACCACCGCGCAGTGTTTTGCCCAACAAGGGGGTATTCGTGGTGCCGCAATTCATCAATTCCTCCGTTACGGTGAACTCCTCATCCGGGGCAAAGAGGAGCAGCGGCGCCGCGATGGGGGTGCCTTCCTCTTGGTCGTACGGATTGGCAATGATGGCCGGATTGATGCAGCAGGCGCGCACAACTTCAGCCCAGCTGAGTTTGCCGGGGAGTACCAGCATGGTGTAAATGGTCTGCAAGAAAGTATCCAGAGATACCATGCCCTGCGGAGCGGTAACGAAATCCTGCTTCTTGGCAAAGGGGATGCACGGTGTGTGGTCGGATACGATGCAGTCAATCGTGCCGTCTTTCACGCCCTGCAGCAGAGCATCGCAATCCGCCTGCTCACGCAGCGGGGGCAGCGTCTTGAAGGTGGTGTCGTAGTCGCCCACATTCTCGTGCGTGTAGAGCAGGTGGTGCAGGGCCACTTCCGCCGTCAGCCCCTTTATGCCGCTCTGCTTGGCTCGGCGGATAATGTCCACACCGGCGGCGGTGCTCACGGTTTGCACGTGAAGCTTGGCTCCGGCATCCTGCGCGAGGCGAATGATGGTCTCCAGTCCGATTTCTTCTGCGCAGGCGGGGGTGCCATGCAGGCCGAGCTTGTATGAGGTGGTGCCGGGGTGCATGTAGGTATTGCGCGTCAGTGCAGGCACATCACCGCGAATGGCGAAGGTAAGGCCGAGCTCTGCCGCATACTTCATGGCGCGGTGCAGCATCAGCAGGTTATCCGTCACGTGCTCGGCATCACTGAGGATATTCACCCCGCGTGCAGCCAGCGTGTTGTAGGGTGTTTGCTGGGCGCCCTCCATGCCCTCCGTGATGCAACCGGCCGGTATCATGGTGGCGGCGGAGCGCTGGGTGACGGCATCCGCAAAGCTGTCAAGCGTAGAGGCATTGTCAAAGCAGAACCCCTTAGTCGGCATGACCAGCATACCCCATACGCCACCCTGTATGGCGGCTTGGCCGTTGCGGTAAATGCACTCGCGCTTGCTGCAACCGGCAATCTCAATCTTGGCGTGCAGGTCGAACAGGGCGGGCAGCAGTAGCTTGCCCTCTGCATTGATGACTCGGGCGCCGGCCGGTATCTCCATTTGCCCGGCCGGGGCTATGGCGCTGACTCCGCTCAGCGGAATATCATCCAAAAACAGCGTAGTGAGCTCATCGCCGGGCGTGCTTGCCATGCGCAGGTCAATCTGCAGGCCGCTTTGCGCCCATGTGGCATTGGTGATGTAAGTGTCAGTCATTGTTCTGCGTTTGGGGGGTAAGGTGGTAAAGGATGCTCATACGTGCAGCAATGCCGTTTTCCACTTGATTGTTGATTAAGGTGTTTCTGTAATCCATGGCAGCATCGCAAATCTCCACCCCACGGTTCACGGGGCCGGGGTGCATGATGCTGAGGTTGAGGTCGTCGATGCGGCGCAGGCGTTCTTCTGTAATACCGAATGCCTGGTGGTAGTCCCCACGCGGGAAGAAGGGGGTGTCCATGCGCTCATTCTGTACGCGCAGCAGGTAAATGACATCCGGCTTCCATTGGAACACTTGCTCCCAATTCGTGAAGCGCGGTATGCCGGTGTGTTTCTCCTGGGGTACAAGCGGGCCGGGGCCCATGTATGCCACCTCCGCGCCGAGCCTGCGCAAAATGGTGCTGGTGGAGCGCGCTACACGGCTGTGCAGAATATCACCGATGATGACCACGCGCTTGCCGCCGACTTCACCGTATTTTTCTTTGATGGTGAAAGCATCCAAAAAGGCTTGACTGGGGTGAGCATGAGCGCCGTCACCGGCATTGATGACGGAGGCCTTGCAGTGGCGGGCAATCACCGCCGGAATGCCGCTGTTCTTGTGGCGCACGATGATGTAGTCCATCTTCATGCTCATCAGTGTGTCGATGGTGTCATGCACGCTCTCACCTTTCACCACGGAAGAGGTGGAAACGGTGAAGGTGGTGACATCTGCCGAAAGACGATTGGCTGCTACCTCAAATGAGGAGCGCGTGCGCGTGCTCGGTTCATAGAAGAGGGTGAGCACGGACTTGCCCTTGAGCGCCGGCACTTTTTTGACGCTCTTGGTGAAAATGTCTTTCATCGCGGAGGTGCTTTCCAGAATGGTCCGGATGTCCTCATCGCTCAGAGAATCAATGGTGATTAAATCTTTTCTCGGATTCATGTGAAGAGATGTAAAGTTTTTTTGAGGTCAGTAATTGATGTTTTCCTCGCCGTCTATATCTTGCAGCTTCAACTGCACCCGTGTGCTTTGCGGTGCTGTCAGCGTGAATGCTGCGTAGTCCGGTTGAATCGGCAGTTGGCGGTCGCCTCTATCCACCAAGCATTGCAATTCAACTCTTGCAGGCCGCCCATACTCAAATATCACTTCCATGGCGGCTCTTGCTGTGCGCCCCGTGTTGCAGACGTCATCTACCAGCACAAGAGCCATGTCATCCGTGGAAAACGGTAGATGTGAGGAGCGCAGGGCGGGGCGGATGCCTCTCAAACTGAGGTCATCGCGGTACAGGGTGATGTCTATGGCGCCGTATTCCGCAGGGCAGCCGGCTTGCTCCAGCTTTTGCACCAGTCTGCGTGCAAGTACATCACCATGAGTAATCAGCCCCACGATAGCCAGCTTGCCGGCTGCTCGCGGAGCTGTATTGCTCAATAAGTGCTTTGCCCAGGCATCAAGTGCCTGTTCAATTTCGGCTTGGTTGATGGTGGGCATGGTCGTCTATATGGGGGATGAGGTTACTGTGCCAGTTTGATGATGCGGTGGGCTGCCATGGCTGCGTTGATGGGCGTCTTCTTGTGCAGACCCACCGTCGTGGCCGGTACTCCACCCGGCAGCTGCGAGATGGCCAGCAGGGCATCCACGCCGTTCAGCGGACCGCAGGGAACGGGGACGCCGATGACCGGCAGCTCCGTGTTCATCACGACTACGCCCGGAAGCGCTGCGGAAAGCCCCGCCACGCAAAGCAGTACCGCCTTCGTGCCGTCGGCTTCCAGCTTCTTGAGGTATTCAATGAGCTCGGGCAAATCGCGGTGAGCGGAGTATACCACCTCCTCATGCTCCACGTTGTTCTCTTTGAGGTACTCACGAGCCGGTTCCATGAAGGGAAGGTCACTCTTGCTGCCGTAAATGGTAATAACTTTCATGCTACCCCGTATATTATCACTCCGCCAGGGCACATGCAAGCAAAAAGAAAGGCATGCCGCAATTAGACTCGGCATGCCTTTTCCGGTGTTATGGGGGTATGGGCCCGACTTCAGTAGCCGTAGCCACTGTTGTAATAAGTGTTGCTGTAGCTGTTGGGGTAATAAGGATTCCCGAATCCGCCGGAATAATAAGGCGTGCCGTAGCTGTTGGTGTAGTTATTGCGGGGATTTCCGCTATCATTGAGTCTATAGTCCACGTAAGCACCGGCAAGGTCGCCGCCTATTCTCATGTAAGGATTCTCTGTTCGCATCATTGTGCGCGCTGTAGTACCGGAGGTGCGCCCCAAGGCTTTTGATGTCGCCCTCGCGCCGGGGCAGGAGGTGAGAGACGTCGCGCACAGAATGGCACCGAGGCATAAAACGGAGTATTTGAGGAGTGATTTCATGGTGTGTAAAGCTGTTTGTTTGTGGCTTATACTCGGTAGACGGATGGAGGATGAATTTTGTTCTGTATTTTTTTGGTGTGATTTCAAGCCGCGCGATAAATTGGGAAGTTGGCGAGCAACAAAATCTATCGGAGCATGGGACTTTAGTCCCACTAATACCCGCGTGGCTAATTCATAAGAGGGACTAAAGTCCCTCGCTCCGAGTGAATGAATGTTACAAATTCCCCCCTTCAACTTCCGATTTGCCGTTCAGCGTAAATCGAGGCTTCAACCATAAGCGTTAACAATGCCTTTCAAAAAAAGCCCCCTCGCCGGTGTGAACCATGGCGAGGGGGCAGGGTAAGGCATTGGGATGTTACTCTGCTCCGGCTGCGCGGAGCATGTCGGCAATTTCCGTCATGCCGTGCATTTCTGCGAATTCGAGAACTGTTTTCACTTCGTCTCCGACGTCTACCATGACATTGGGGTTGATGTCCGGGGCTGCCAGTAGATTTTTAACAACCATCAGCTTTACGCCTGGCGGCAAGGAGCCGCTGCAGATGGCAATGGACAAGGGCGTGTATGAAGTAGAGTACTCTTCGCTACTGAATACATGCCGTTTGTTGACATCCGCTCCTGCAATGATGAGCAATTGCACTAAATCACAATTACCCTTAAATGCAGCGGAAAAGAGCTCATCATCATACTGCTTTTTCTTGATGCCTTTCTTCTTCAGTTGAGCCCGCGCCTCTTTTCGTGAGATTTGGGGTAATACGGATTCAGAAGCAGCATCCTCAGAGCAAGAGACAAGGCTGATGCCGACTGCCGGCATGATAAGCAGTGCCAACAGTAGGGTGAGCAAAGTCTTCTTCATACGGGATAAAGGGGGCGTTAATTAATATCCGTAGCCGCCGTAAGAGTTGCCACCGCCGTAGCCGTAGGAGTAATTATTGTAGTTGTTGTTACGGTCCTGATTGCGGCGGTATTGGTTATACCCGCGGGCAGCTGCACCTGCTGCTGCGCCGTAATTGCGGCTGCTGCGACCGGCTGCGGAAGCTGCTCTGGAGGCGACTTTGGCGCCGGGGCAGGAGGTGAGAGACGTGGCGCATACGATGGCGCCGAGGCACAATACTGAGTATTTGAGGAGTTTGTTCATGATGTGTGAGAAAGTGGCCGGTATGGTATCATAAAAGTTGTGTCAGTCAAGTAAAAATGCGTACAAAAGTAGCAGAAAAGGTAATAAATGTGGAGCGATAGGTGCAAAAGTAACGGTGTGAAGCCGGGGTGGGCGGCGGATAAGGGGATGTTGTATGTCAAAGAAGTCATGCTTACCGCTTGACGGGGGAACGGTGATTTGCTAGTGTGGTGGGCATGACATATTGGATAGTGGCCGCCGTGTTGACAGTGATACTGGTGGCTTGGCTCACAAAAGGGAGTAAGCGAGATAAGGTGATAGCAGCAATGGAGGCTGCGATTGTGGATGGTGATGAAGAAATGCTGAGCCGCCTGTTGAAGGAATCTCCCGCCGTGGCGGAGAATGTGAATGATGTTACCTTTTTGCTAGTGAAGGCCGTATGCCATAATCGCGGGAGTATGGTACAGGAGTTGCTGGATTTGGGACACTCCGGGCGCGATATCCAGTTATGTGCCTTAGCTCATGAGGTGGACGTGCTCAGCACGGCTATTAAGGATGCGGATGCGGATGTTCTGCGGGTATTGATGGTGGCCGGTATGGAGGCGGAGGCGGAGTTTGCCTCGCCGATGCTTTGCTGTTATGTGCTGGGACGCCCTGAGCATTTGCGCGTGCTGAAAATGTTTGATGCTTTGGGGGCAACGGAGGAGCAAAACGAAAGAAAGTTTACATGTTTGCATGCCGTTGCTCTTTGTTTTGAGGATAATGCGGAAGTGCTGTTGCAAATGGCGGAAGAGGCGTTGAAGAACGGCGCGGATGTGAATGCTCTCTCGGCAGCCGGTAATACACCCTTGGATTTCGCCATGGATAGCACGCATGTGGGGGCGGGGGACCGCACTGCTTTGCAGGAATTGCTGTTGCGCTATGGCGCCAAAACGGGGCGTAGTTTGCGTATTCCCAACCCGAGTTATGAGGCGGTAGCCTATTTTTCTGACAAAAGCCCTGATTTGGTGGCGTTAGCACTGCCGGATGGCGTGCAGGTGCTTGGGGTGGATAGCCCGGATGCTGAGCCCTTGCCGGTGGATAACTTGGCGGAGAAGTGCGCGAAGAATCCGGAACTGGCCCAGATTGCCGCTCACCGAGCGCATGTGAGAGTGAGCGTACAGGGGGCAGGCGGGGAAGACCCCTTGGTGGTGGTAAAGCGCATGTTGGGCGTGTTGATGCAAGTGGCAGCACTCCCCGGTTGTGCCGGCGTGCGCCATGGGGGTGCCCTGGTGCCGGTGAGTTGCTGCGTGGTGGATGCGGAGGCCCCCGACTTATTTTACCCGCTACTGTACACGGATGTGATGACGGGACTGACCGGGGGCAAAGTGTATGCGGTGGACACGGTAAGCCTGACCGCCTACGGATTGCCGGAGGTGGAGTTGCTGGTAGAGGAGAAGCTGCTGAAAAAGAAAGGCTGCCATATTCAAGAGCTGGTGTATTTGTTGCTCACGGAGCTGGTTTCCGGTGCATCCGTGTGGGAGGATGGGCATACGGTCACGTTGAAAAATCTGTTTTGTCTCATCGCTTCGGGAAAGCACTTGGTTACTGAAAAACAGGGCTTGGTGTTTGTGGCCTCGATGAAAACAAATTAACTGATAACTCGGTATGTCGATGAATTGGGAACAGCTGTTGAGCAGTGTGCGCTTGAGCCACCCGGAGTTGCCGGATGTCAAACGCTCCGCCTTTCACAAGGATTATGGGCGCGTATTATACTCCAGCGCCTTCCGTCGCTTGCAGGATAAAACGCAGGTGTTTCCCCTCGGGCGTAATGACTACGTGCGTACGCGACTGACGCACAGCTTGGAGGTGGCAAATGTCGGTGGCTCATTGGCAATGGAGTTGACGGATGTTGCGGAGAATCGCGAGGGTTCCATACCCGGGCTGCAAGCTGCCGCCGGTGAGATTGTGGCTACAGCCTGCCTTGCGCATGATATAGGGAACCCGCCATTCGGTCACTCCGGTGAGACGGCTATAGAGGAGGCTGTGCAGGATGCTATCTCTCAGGGCTTATGTGACAGCTCGTTTCGTGACTTTCGCTTTGAGGGTAATGCCCAGGGGTTCCGCCTGTTGACCCGCACCTGTGACCCGATTCGCGGCATGGGGCTGGATTTGACCGCTGCCACGCTGGGGGCTTTTACCAAGTATCCGTGTTGCAAAAAAGGTGTTTATAAAAAGTTCGGCCTGAATGCGGATGAGCTGGAGCGTTTCCGCGAGGTGGCTGCATTGTGCGGCTTGCCTGAGATTGAAGAAAATACCTGGGCTCGCCACCCCTTGGCGTATTTGATGGAAGCTGCGGATGACATCAGCTACCTCATTGCGGATATGGAGGATGCCGTGGTGTCAAAAATCATACGCTATGAGGAGGCTGTGGAGCAGTTGGCGCGGCTGTGCGGGTTTGAGGCTCACACACTGGACAGCATTGAGCGTGAACGCGTGCGCAGTGGGCCGCTGGCAGCCATGCGTTACGTGCGCGCCCGCGCCATCGGTACCTGCATTGCGAACCTGCGCGGGGCTATTGAGCAGCATTATGATGCCCTGATGAATGGCACCCTGCGCAGCAGCTTGATGCAAAGCTCTTGCATGGCTGAGGCTTATCGAGAGGTGCAGCAGTTCTCCCTGCAGCACATATACAGCCATGAGAGCGTGGTAAAAATAGAAATCACCGGTTTCAACGTGATTAAGAGCCTGATGGAGCTCTTCCTTAAATGGGTGCGCGACCCGTCGCTGCCGCTCAGCCGTAAAATAGGCGCGATTTTGCATGCCGACCCGCAGCTGGAGGGCTCACTACGTTATCGCTTCCTGCATGTGGTGGACTATATTTCCGGCATGACGGATTCATTTGCCTTGCAAACCTACAACACGCTCTTCGGAAAATAAGCCTCATTGCCGGGTTGCAGCATAGCGGTGCAGGGCCTGCAACAGCACGCTTTCTGTAAGCGGTACAAAACGAATGGGGGGAAGAGTACCCCGCATTTTCGTCAGGGCGTTGTAGCGTATGCGTTCCATCAGTCGCGAGCTCCAGGCCGGGGTATGTAGGTAGATGCTTTGCGGAGCCAAGGTGCAGCTGATGATTTGTAAGAGCTTAGCCACGAGTTCTTCTTTGAGCGTGTGATCATCGTGATTCAAGTCTTGCCAGCGCACCGGTAGCGGCAGTAGCTCCAATGCGCCACACTCATGTACCTGCGCCCCGCGATAGATGGCACAGGTGGGGGCTTGCCCCATGGGTAGGCTGATGACGGCTACGCCCTCCGTAGGGGGCACAAGTATGGCTGCCGTGCTCGGTGTATGCACGGGGCAGCGGTACCGCTCACGCAAATGCTCTGCCAGGCCTTGGAGGGGGGCCTCTCTGCCGCTGTATAGGGTGATGCTGCGCAGCTGTAAGCGCGCCACCGCTTCATCCAGCCAACCATCCAAGCTCCCCGCCTCTATGTATGAAAATCTGCCCTCTTTCACAGACCTCGGTGTCCCGTGCAGGTCCAGCAACTCCAGTTTTACGCTCCAGGTGCTGCCCTCAGAGCGGAGATGGAACATGGCGTGTTGGCTGTGTAGCTTGTTGTAGTGGTATACTCGCACCGGTCGCCCTCCTCCGGAGGCGATGAGATCGCCCGGGAGCAGCTCGCCGCTGCGGCATAGCTCATCCACCGCGCTGTTTACGGCTACCAAGCTCAATCCCGTGAGCTCTCGCAGCTGTGGGCGCGTGGCTTCTTGCACCTCTTGCATCGCCTGCCGTATCAGTCGGTGTGAGCGTTTCATGACAGTAACTTAATTAATCCGCTTAACAAAGTATATGCGGATTTTTGAATTTTTCAAGCAAAAATTACAACTTCTTGAGTCAAAATGAGTAGAATAGTGCTTGTGCGGGGCAGTGAACGCTGAAAAAAGGAGGAAGAAATACGCAAAAGCTCGACAAAAGGCACAATGTTTGCTAGTATAAGCCCAACAACAACGTAGCACAAACATGAAATACATTTTTGTTACCGGCGGCGTCGTGTCCTCTCTCGGCAAAGGTCTTGCAGCAGCTTCTATCGGTACGCTTCTTGAGCATTGCGGCTTAGAGGTCACCATGCAGAAGTTCGACCCCTATCTGAACATCGACCCGGGCACCATGAGCCCCTACCAGCACGGTGAAGTGTACGTGCTGAATGATGGCGCCGAGACGGATTTGGATCTCGGCCACTACGAGCGATTCATTCACTGTGAGCTTTCCCGCCTGAACAACCTGACCAGCGGTAAGGTGTTTGAGACCGTGTTGGAAAAAGAGCGCCGCGGCGACTACCTCGGCAAGACCGTGCAGTACATTCCGCACGTAACCAACGAGATTAAGCAGCGTCTTTACGACCTGACGGAGAAGAACAAGGAGTGTGATGTCATCATCACCGAAATCGG
>JAEIGA010006808.1_pt1 | contig 17367 bp, 24 predicted proteins | sample 9270691 | NCBI WGS metagenome assembly JAEIGA01 (sample SAMN17057246, study PRJNA624740) | gut metagenome | biome: biome; isolation source: fecal sample | host: Bos grunniens | place: China: Xizang | collected 2019 | reverse complement strand
TTCCAATCAGATTTATACCTGAAGCATTAGGATATGAAGTAAGTTGGGATGAGGCAACTCAACAAGTAAAAATAAAAACAACAAAATAAGTTTTCAAGTAGGTTAATAATTTTATTAATCTACTTGAATTTTTAATATAGAATATTTAGAAAGGAAAGGTATTAATGGCACAAATAAGAATTTTAAAAGATAATGATAAAAATACCGTATATCCACAATCAGTTACTCAAGCTATTGTAGATGCTAATGGTGTTAATTTAGATACAATTCTTCATAATACAGTTATGACAGATGCAGAAGAAGAAGTTGCCGATATAATTGTTGGATATGAAGATATAAATAATAAGGTTACTGAAATTACTGAAGATTCTACTGATGTACAATACCCTAGTGCTAAGGCAGTACACAATGCGATATTAGATACTGCTTATACAAAAGATGAAGCAAATGGTAATTTTGCAACAAAAGATAAATACGGAGATGCTGCTATTAGTTTAGGAAGAAGAACAGATACTGGAAGTGTTGGAACAAATTCGGTTGCTATTGGTGATAGAACTCAAGCAAATGGTAATTATTCAGTCGCTATGGGTTCTCTAGCACAAGCAAATGCAATGGCAGCAGTAGCTTTAGGTAGAGAAGTAAGAGCAAATGGCTCTTATGCAGTTGCTCTTGGTGAAGGGGCAATTGCTAAAAACACTGGCGAAGTGGCTACAGGAAGATGGAATATTGAAGATACTACAGGAAAGGTATTACATTCTGTCGGTAATGGAACATCATCAAGCGCTCGCTCAAATGCCTATACAATAGATAATGAAGGAAACGCTTGGTTTGCTGGAGATATATATGTAGGCTCTAGTAGCGGAACTCATAAAGACGAGGGCAGTATTAAACTTCCTACTATTAGCGATGCAAAATCTGTAAGCGATTTAGTAGGAAAATATAATATTCCGACAGTAGAATATGCTGTTAATCATGGCGATTTACTTGCTGGTACTTGGACAGAATCAGACTCTGGAACTCTATGGACAAAAGATAATATGTCTATTAGCCTTTCTGTTACTGCAAGTACTGCAACAATAACAAATATGAATAATGCTTTTGATAATAGTGATAGTACTTATGCCTTACTTAAAAAAACTGGTAGCGCAGGTGAAATAGCAAGAGGTTATTTATATATTGATATGGGAGAAGCTGTTCATTCATATTGGGCTAGATATGCAGAGTCCTACTCTAGCTATGGTTGCAATTTTATTTTAAGCGCAAGCGAAGATAATGCAACTTGGGTTCAAATGGGAGATATGAGTGTGCCTGGTGACGGTATTGCATGGAAAACAGCAAATACAGATGATTATTATAGATATTATAGAATAGAATGGTCTGAACAACACAGTAATGGACTTGGTCTTCTTACTTTAAAACTTGATAAATCTTATAAAGAAGAAACGTTAAACTATGATACATTATTTCTTAATAATCAACTTGAAAATTATGAAAATGGATTACGTTGTATGATTGAAATACCTGCAGATTTTGCTCAACAAGGAGTTGCTGTTTATTTAAATATAAATAATTTAGGGAAAAAATTAATTAATGGAACTATTGAAGCAAATAAAAAATATGAACTAGTTTATGATGGCACTGTATTTAATGCTACGGAGGTGACTTTGTAATGAATAAATATTTTAAATTAGAAGATATTGAAAGTCAAGAAAAGCCTCAAGAAGTTGGTTATAAAGCCATATTAGTTAAAGATAAAATTAATGGTATTGGATTCTATAAATTAGTTAAAACTGATGAATTAATTGAAATTGAATCATTGAAACAACAATTAGTTGATTCAGATTATAAAGCCATTAAATATGCGGAAGGAGAAATCTCTGAAGAAGAATATACTCCTATTAAAGAGGAAAGAAAATCTTGGAGAGCTAGAATAAATGAATTAGAAGCTCAAATTGCAGAAATGTAAATAATAAAAACCGAGTTTAAATACTCGGTTTTATTTTTTTGGCCTAAAATAAAACATTTATAGCTAAAATTTATGATATAATTTAGTAAATAAAAAATGAGAAAAAAGGAGAGAAAAATATTATGGCAACAATAACAAATAGTAATTTATATCCACCTGTTATTGATACGTATATGCCTGCATTTTTAGCAGATGGAAATAATGAAATAAAGAAAATTTGTAGAGTATATTTTTCTATATCTTCATTTAATAGTATAAAAGAATTAAATCATGCTCAAGTAGTATTAAATAATCAAAATACTAATATATCAGTTTTAAATAAAACTAAATACCCTTGTGGTATTAAACTAACTGAAATATATGAAGATATTACAAGAGTGTCTGAAGATAAATATTATATTGAAATAGAACCTTCTGATTTAGAACCTGAATACTGGAATTCAGAAACTCAAACTTATGAAAGTAGATTTGATATAAATCAATATTATAAAGTACAAATTAGATTTTCAAGTGCGGCCGCGCCGATAGACATTGCTTCAGGCGAGCCTCAGGCAGTAGATAGCTGGCTTGTTCAAAATCTAAATTATTTTTCAGAATGGTCAACAGTATGTTTAATTAGAGCAATTAGTACGCCAGTATTAAATTTAAATAATTTTGATGTTGCCGCCACTTCAATTACATGGGCTTCATCAAATGTAGATTTAGTAGGAACATTAACATTTCTTGACCCTCTTGAAACAGAAATATTAAAGAATTATAGAATAAAATTATATAATAAAGAAGATAATCTAATTATAGATTCGGGAGATATTTATTTAAATAATTATACTTATGTAAATGAAATAAATTACACTTTTAATTATTTATTCCAAGATGGCGAGCAATATAGAATTACGTTTGAATACACTACTATGAATCTATATACAGAAACTTATAATTTTAGTTTTACAGTAGTTGAAAAAGTTTCTGAAAAACTAAATGCGACATTATCTGCAATATTAGACCCAGACAATGGAAGAATTGGAGTTAATATTAAAGGAATTACTACAGAGCAATTTACAGGTAATATCACAATTCGTAGAACTTCAAGCGAAAGTAATTTTACTATCTGGGAAGATATATTTACAACAGCTATTGAAAAAACAGAATTAGATTTCACTTGGTATGATTATACAGTTAAAAGCGGAGTGTGGTACAAATATTGTGCTCAAAAAAGAGGAGGAGAAGGTTCAAGAGGAATTGTAACTTTCTTAGAAGAGCCTCAAATGATAATCTTGGACGATATGTTTTTAACTGCTAATCAAAAACAATTAAATATAAGATTTAATCCTCAAATATCTTCTTTTAAGAAAACAGTATTAGAATCTAAAACAGATACAATAGGTTCTAAATATCCTTTCATAAAGCGCAATGGATATGTAGGATATAGAGAATTTCCAATCAGTGGTTTAATCTCTTGTTTCATGGATTATGAAAAGATATTTACTTCAAAAGAAGAAATGTATGGAGAAAATTTAGAATTATATAATGAGTATAATCAAAAGAATAGAATAACAGATTTTAATGATTTCACTTTTGAAAGAGATTTTAGAGAAAAAGTTTTAGATTTCTTATATGCGGATGATGTTAAAATGTTTCGTTCTCCTACAGAAGGAAATATGCTAGTAAAATTAATGAATATTAGCTTAACTCCTGACACTGTTTTAGGAAGAAGAATTTATACTTTTAATTGTACAGCTTATGAAATAGCTGATTTTACTTTAGCGAACTGTGATTATTATAACATCCAATTATTAGGGAAATATAGTAATTTATTAAGTTTAAGTCAAAATTATTCTTATGTAGGGCAAATACATGATACATTTGCAGCTAATAAAGAAATTCTGTCAATACTACAAGATAAATATGCAGATTATGCAGATGAAAATCATGTAATAAAAGTTCAATATTTAGATTATTTAAGAATAGAATTTGAATCGCCACCTTTATTCATTAAAGAGCCTGCGCACAATCCTCAGCCAATGCCTGACGGAAGCATTATTCCAATAGAGCCTAGTGAAGCAAAATATTTAGGTTATCTTGTTTATATTAATGATAAGCCTATTGTTATTTCAAAAGGAAATGTATATGAATTAAAGGGAGAGGGAATTAAGATTACTTCTATTGTATTCCCAAATGAAACTCAAGCATTAATAGATTATAATATAATATTAAGTCAAGTGTTAAAACCAAGTTTAAATATTGTATCTACAAGTTATTATGGAAAAGTAGGACAATTAATTGGCGGTTTTGAATCTGAAAGATTAATAAGACAAGATATATGGAATCGTTATTATGAAGAAACAGAAACTTATAAACAAGTTTTATATACTATAAATTCTATAAAGGTTGAGGCTGACCCAGGAACAATTCTTTATGTTCAAGAAACAGGAGAGGAAAGTTTTGATAAACATATAGTTGGAAGTACAGAAGTATTTACTTTAAATAATGTAGACTCTATTATTGAAGATTTTTATTTTTATGGAGTTCATTTTGAATTAGCAACAGCTATAGATTTAGAAAGAGATACTTTAACAGATAATATATATGCAAATGCGGAAGGTACTTATAGTAGTTTAGATATTATTACACCTTTAGCTAATTATGTTTATAAGTTAACAAATGGAAATAGTTATATCTGGTATCAAGATTCATGGCATTTATTTAATCCTGATACTCAAGACATTGCTTGCACAGTAAATGGAACTGTTGATTATTACTGTGAGATTATGAAAGGGATGTTTGCCTCATGAGATATAAATATTTAAATGATGAAGAATTTTTAAAATTAATAGATAGAAGTCAAATCAAAGAGCAGTTTGTAAAAATAACTGCTCTTGATTGGCAAGAAAATCCAATAGAAGAAATACAAGGTGTTGTTACTGGCGGAAATATGAATTTAAATGGAAGCTCTTCTGTAAGAAGAAATGGTAATTTAAGTATATTTATTAGTAAGAGTGAATATGCGGCAGTTACAAATATAAAAAATATTTTTGCTATTAATAAGAAAATTAAACTTGAAGTTGGATATAAAAATTTTACAAATAAGTATAAAGACCATGAGATAATTTGGTTTCCGCAAGGACTATATATAATAGGTAATCCATCAATATCTCATAGCACGAGTGGAAGTTCAGTATCTTTGCAGCTTAAAGATAAAATGTGTTTATTAAATGGAGAATGCGGAGGTACGATTCCCGCATCTACTCAATTTGATAAGTATGAAACAATAAATGAAAAAGGCGAATTTGTAATTGAAAGACCTTTAATTGTTCAAATTATTAGAGAAGTAGTAAATCATTTTGGTGGAGAACAATTAGGAAAAATTATTATTAGCGATATTGATAATAGAATTAAAAAAGTTATGAAATGGACTGGAAACAATCCTTTATACTTTATTCCTAGTAAATATTTATTAACAACTGATTATTCTCAAATTGAAGGATTATCATATCAACAATTTGAATCTGGAGAAGATGTTGGATATGTGTATTCAGATTTTTATTATCCAAATGATTTAATTGCTAATGCAGGAGATACTGTTGTAACAATTTTAGATAAAATAAAAAATACTTTAGGAAATTTTGAATACTTCTACGATACAGAAGGAAATTTTATTTTTAGAGAAAAGAAAAATTATTTAAACACTACTCAAGCAAAAATAGATTTAGAAAACATTAAGAAAGAAGATTATCTTGTAAACATGAGTAAAGGTAAAACTGTTTATCAATTTGATGATAGTAATTTAATTACTTCTTATACAAATAATCCACAGTATAATATGATTAAAAATGATTTTGTAGTATGGGGAATTAGAAAAAATGCTAATGGAAATGATGTGCCTATCAGATACCATTTAGCTATTGATAAGAAACCTCAAATAGGAAATGTTTATGAATGTTTCTTTTATGAAGACCCTGATGATAAATTAGTAAAAGCAAAATTACCTATTAAATTTAAATCATGGGCAGAATTAAATAAAATTAATGGAATTGAAGGAACTTTATATATGACTGAAGATGATGGTTATATATATAGTTGGAACTCAGAAGAAGAAAAATTTGAAGTTATTACTCTTGGATTATCAAAAGTAAAAACAACAGATTGGAGAACAGAGTTTTATTTACAAGGAGCTCAAGCAGAACCTTTAGGAACTAATTCTAATTATTATTATACAGAGTTGCAAAACGAATGGCCTAAACTTTATGATATTCAAAGCTCAAGTGAAACAATAGACGGGGAAACAGTTTATACTGGAGGATACCATGAAGAAGTAATAAAGACTCCAAGCGATATTGATTTTTATTTAGATTTAATAGATTCAAATGCGGCAATATCTCAATTTAGTGTTTCTAATATTGGTCGCCGCACAAAAGTAGTAAATGATAATGCGGTTAATTGTATTTTTGCTCCTGATATACCAGATTATATCTTAATTAAAGCAGAGCAAGAAGATACTGATGAAAAGCGTATTGAATGTGAAAATAAAGGACAAAATTATATACAGGTGAGTCCAGGCGTTTATGATATGTTGGCTATTGGAGGAAGTTCAAAAGCAGCTTTTGATGTGGTAAGAGATTTGCTATATCAACATACAAGTTATAATGAAAGTATTACAATTCAAGCATTACCTATTTATCATTTAGAACCAAATACAAGAATTAGAGTTAGAGATGTTGAAAGTGACATTTATGGAGATTATGTAATTTCAACTATTTCGCTACCATTAGATATTAATGGGACGATGTCAATTTCAGCAACAAGAGCATTAGAAAGATTTTAAAGGAGTGAAATAAAATGTATAATTTTGGTCAATTTAGAAGTACTCAATATACCAAATACTTAACAGATATTTCTTTTAACTTATCTATTGTTCCAAAAGAATCAGAATTAAATGATGATATTTTTACAGATTATGTAGCTAATGTTGATTTACCTCAACTAGATGAACAAGGAAAACAACAATCATACTATTTAAAGTTTTCTGTAAATAAAATGGATTCAGAACAGACAATCTTATTAAAATTAGTTAATGGAGAAAAAATTCAAAATATAAAGACAATTAAGGTTGCCGCAGGACAAATATCTGATGCTGTTGTTTTTGAAGCTATTATTAATCCTAATGGTGATTATAATCAAATTTATTTTGAATTAGTTAGAACAGTAGATGATTATAATATTAAGAACGGTAGAGTAATTAATTTAAATATTAGTAAATTAGCAAGTATTTATAATATTATAAATTTTTTAAATTCTTCTATTGATAATAAAGGAAAGTTAAAACAAATAGGAGTTCAAGGTTTTCCAGGTATGTTAATGAGTATTAATGGAGAAGAGATTAGAGTGGGGAAAACTGGAATCTATGAATTAAATTTTGGAGCTACTATTAATTCATTAGGTTTTATTATTGAATCTAATAATAGAACTTTCTTATTAGATTATCAATACTAAAGGAGGAATAAAAGATGTATAATAGTTTTTATGGAGGAAGACAAGGCGCCTCTTTTATTATTGCTAAAAGTTTTTCATCTGTTGCGGAAATGGTTGAAAACTTTAAAAAAGGTCCTGATTATCAAGTTGTTAATTACAATGAATATGTTTTAATAAATTCAACCACTGCAGATAATGGAAAATTATATCGCAGAGGATATGAGTATATAAATGAAATGGGTGGAGCTATTTATGTAGGTCAAATATCTGGTACTTCTATTACAGGAGTGTCAATAGACACAGGCATTAATGAAGGGGAAGGTTCTCAAAAATTAATGATAACTTATAGTACTTCTGATGAAGCTAAAGAAGTGGGGAATCCTATTAATTATATTATGAGGACTGCAATCACAAATGATTATCATTTATTAATTTTACATAGCGACCCTGTAAAAAGAGCAGAAATAGTTGCTGCGGGAAACGGTTTTACATATGATGGCCGCGATGACTGGCAAGATTTAGGAAGCGTAAAAGATGAAAATGGAATCTTTATTGGATTAAATTATGATGTTGCAGAATATCCTGCCTTAACAAATTTAGCGTCTACTCTTGCATTTTTAAACACAGAACATCCTAATGGATTAACTGAAAATTTAGCTGGCGGTGTAGTTACTGTTGGAGAAAGTAACGAATCAAAAGCATTCTATGCTTTTAATTATAATTTAAAAGCCGATGGTAGCTATTATGGCTGGTATTATTTAGGAGCTATTGGAAATTCTGATATTGGCGGAAGTGGCGCTGGAGTAGTTGTAGGTAGAGAAGATGATTCTACAACTATTAGTTTAGCTAATTCGCTACCAGAGAACGGCGTTTGGTTTGTAGTAGAATAGAGGTGAGCTATGGGAAATAATAAACATACGGCTCAATTAAAAGGGTCTTTTAATAGTTCACAGAATTTATTTGAATTAATACAAGCAGAAGCCGCAAGTCCAATAAAAAAGATAAAACATTTAGGTATTCAAGCTAAACCAGGAACATTATTTAATATAGATGGTAAAAGGGTTTATATAGGATTAACTGGGATGTATGAAATTTATGATATAGAAATATCAGTATTATATGTAAAAAGTACAGATAATATAATTATAGATTATATTATTGAAATTTAATTAAAGACACTTATTAGAGAAAATCTAATAAGTGTCTTTTTTTTTATTTAAATTTTAGTTTTTGATAAAATTTTAAGCCAATTTTTAAAGATACCTGTGTGAGAATGATTATATATTTATTAAAATTTATACTACCTGTTAAATTTCAATTTTTCATTAAAACTTAGGACAACGTTCAAAATTTTCTTCCTGCTAAAATTTATATAAATATGAAAAGAAAGGAGATATAAATTTTAATGAAAGGAGCTAATATAGATGAGTTATTATCCAACAAATTTTTATTCAAACTATCCATATAACAATAGTAATAATAATCAATATCAATATCAACCACAATATCAAATGCCTCCGCAAGTTCCTTATCAAAATGGATTGCAAGGTAAAATAGTTGAGAATATAGATGTTGTAAAGGTAACAGATGTTCCAATGGGTGGGTATGGAATTTTTCCAAAAGCAGATTTGAGTGAAATCTATATAAAAACTTGGAATAACAATGGAACTACTAGTGTATTAACATTTCAACCAGTAATTCCACAAGAGATTGAAAAAGAAGAGGAAAAAGGAGAAAAAGTTATTTTAGAAAAAATTGCACAACTAGAAGAAAAAATAGATATAATTGCGGGAATATCAAAACAAGCTTTACCAGCACCAGTGCCCGCTTCACAAAATTCAATAAGAAAGGAGTTCTGATGTAAATGAATGTAAATCCTAATATGGTTCAGTTTATTAATGCTATGAAAAACGGAAATCCTGAGCAAACAATGTTGTCAATGTTAGAACGCTCTGCTCAAGAGAATCCTTTCATGGGAAATCTTTTGCAAATGGCAAGAAATAGAGATACTGCAGGAATTGAAAATGTAGCTAGAAATATAGCTAGAGAAAGGGGAATAGATTACGATAGAGAGTTTAATAGCTTCAAACAAATGTTTGGGCTTTAAATTATAAAACAAAAACTAAAAAGAAAGGAAGGAAAAAATTATGTTTAATGGAAATGGAGGTTACAGTTTATCAGATATTGCTGCTGTAACAGAAGGAACTGGTGGAAATGGAGGTTTTGGTAACGGCTGGGGAGATGGCTGGTGGATTATTCTATTATTCCTATTCGCAGGATGGGGAGGTAGAGGATTCGGCGGTGGCTTCGGAGGAGGTTCTGGAGGCGGCGGAAGCGATATGCCTGTTACAAGAGGAGAATTAGATTACTCTAATTTAGACTCAAGCATCAGAGGTGTTCAACAAGGATTATGTGATGGATTCTATGCGATGAATACTGGTATGTTAAATGGCTTTGGAAATATTCAAAACACTTTAATGGATGGATTTCACGGTGTAGATAATGCTATTTGTACATTGGGCTACCAAACTCAAGCAGGAATTAATAGTGTAAATGTAAACAATATGCAAAACACTAATGCAATTTCAAGACAATTAGCAGATTGCTGCTGCGGAATTGAAAGACAAATTGCGGATTGCTGCTGCGAAAACAGAGCCGCAATAGCAGATATCAAGTATACTATGGCAACAAATGCTTGCGCAACAAATACTGCTATTGCAAATGCAACAAGAGATATTATCGATGGACAAAGAGAAAGCACAAGAAGCATTTTAGATTTCTTGGTAAGCGACAAATTACAAACACTTCAAACAGAAAATCAAAATCTAAAATTAAAAGCATCTCAAGCAGAACAAAATAATTATTTAATTGAAGCTTTAAGACCTTGCCCTGTTCCAGCTTATCCAGTATGCGCACCTTACTATGCAAATGGTTGCGGTGGTAACGGATTTGGATTTGGCGGAAACTTCGCATTTGGGGCATAGTAGAAAGGGAGGTTAGATAAAATGGCTGAATATGTAGCGAATGCTTTGCAAACGGTTGAAATTAACCAAAATGTCTTATTTACAGACACAGCAGTATATGGAAATAACTCTATTGTACATAGAGATGGTAGTGGAATAATTACATTACGCGGCTTGACTAATCAATGCCGCGCAAGATTTAGAATTACATTTGGAGCTAATATAGCAATCCCTGAAGATGGCGTTGTAGAAGCTATTTCTGTTGCGATTTCTGTCGGTGGAGAACCTGTTGCAAGTTCAAATATGATTGTAACGCCAGCAGCGGTAGAAGAATTTTGGAATGTAAGTAGAAGTATACATGTAGATGTACCATGCGGATGCTGCGTACAAGTAAGTGTTAGAAACACTAGTGAACAAGCAATAGACGTTCAAAATGCTAATTTAATCATTGAGAGAGTTGCATAAAGGAGGGAAGTAGAGAATGGAAAAATTTAAACAAATAAAAGAGGCTTTGGTAAATTGCATCCAAGCTCAAGTGGGACAAGGACTAAAGGAGGTTGATACCAAAGAGTTAGGAGAGGCAATAGACATGTTAAAAGACATGGAAGAAGCAATATACTACTGTTCAATAACTAAAGCAATGGAAGAAAGTAAAGAAGAAGAAAAATATAGAGAGAAATTTTTCTCTATGTACCCTCAAAATAGAATGATGTATAATGATGGCAATAGAATGATGTATGCTGAAGGTGGCCGTTCTGGAGGTGGAGATGGAAATCGCGGTGGACGCAGAGGCTTTGATGATGATATGATGTATAATGATGGAAACAGAATGTACTATAATGGAGGCGGAGGCTCAGGTTCAGGTGGTTCTAGAAGCTCTGGAGGAGGAAGTGGTCAAAGCGGAGGAAATTCCGGTGGGAGTAGAAATTACGATGGAGGGCAATACTATCCTTATCCTGCAGAAATCAGAGATTATCGCGAGGGAAGAAGTCCGGTAACGAGAAGAATGTATATGGAATCTAAAGAATTACATCACGATAAAGCAAAACAAATGCAAGAATTAGAAAAATATATGAAAGAATTAACAGATGATATTCTAGAAATGATAAAAGAAGCATCTCCTGAAGAAAAACAAATACTTTCTCAAAAACTATCTACATTAGCGACTAAGGTTCAATAATGTTTAACATAAATGGAGAAATATGGTTATTAAAGTTTACTCAGCCATTTGACGATATATTTTTAATGCCAAATGGCGAGTATACTGTAGGAGTATGCGATGATAATCAAAAAACAATTTTTCTTTCAACATCTTTAAGATGTCAAGAATTAAGGCAAGTATTATGTCATGAAATAGTGCATGCCGCAATGTTTTCTTATAATGTATTTTTAGACTATCAACAAGAAGAATTATTGGCTAATATAATAGCTACTTATGGAGGAGAAATTATAAATATAACTGATAATATGTTTAAAAGGCTACGTACTTGTAATTAAGTACGTAGCCTTTTTGTTGTTTAAAATATAAAATTTGTAAAATGACAATCTTCATTAATATAAGGTTGATAAGATACTTTTCCGCAATCTTCACAACACCATGTGCTTTTATTATCTTCTATTGTTTTTCCATAATAATTACTAATACATCTATTATTTTCATGTTCACAGTTTAATCTTTTTAAATAATTTTCTCCTAATCCCATTCTATCTTACCACCATCTTTACTCTCATTTATTTGTGAATGACCTATTGCAATAGCATCCGCAATATCATCATTAACATCTATGCCATAATTCTCTTTTATAAATCTAATATCCGCTTCTTTTAAAGTTTCTCTTCTAATTCCTCTACCATTTTTAATTCCACATTTAGCCCTCCAAGAGCTTGGATATATATATTCTATTTCTATTTTTTTAAATTCATCATGCACTAAAAATGCCAGTGCGGCTTGTAGCCACATTAAAGCTCTATGTGTTTGAAGATTAGATGTTCCCGCATCTGGGCGTACTTCTTCTACAATTATTTTATCTATCTTATATTTATTTAAAACTTCTTTTAAACCATCTGTCATAATATGAATTCTTTTTATTAAGTCTGTTGAAGCGGAAGTAATACAACCATAATCTTTTAATTTAGTTTCTTCAAAAACTGCCCAACCGCTACTTTTTGTGCTAAGGTCTAATGATAATATATTCATAACTTCCTCCTTTTTCTTATACTTTGATTATAACATAAAAACGAGAGGAAGTCAAAAAAAATAAGGACATTTATATAAATGTCCTTAAAAATTTTTATTTGCCTGTACTACCAAATCCGCCATTTCTATTTCCAGCAACTGTTGTGATATCTTCAATTAACTGAAAACATGCTTGTGGCACTTGAGATAAAACTCCTTGTGCAATTCTATCTCCTGCTTTAAATTCTAAATCTGTAGTTCCTATATTATCACAAATGATACCAATTTCATCCCTATAACCACTGTCTATTGTTCCTGGGGTGTTAGCAATCCTTAAAGTTGTTTTAACTGAGTTTCCGCTTCTTGGTCTAATTTGTAATTCATAACCATAAGGAATTGCCATTTTTAAACCTGTTTTAGCAATCTTTCCAAACTCTCCAGCTTTTATTGTAAAATCTTCTGGTAAATAAATATCAAAGCCAGCATCCGTTTCATGTGCATAAGTTGGTAATTTAGCATTTGAATGACATAATTCTATTGGAATGTTAAAGCAATTATATTTTACTGCATAATAATTACAACTATCATTTATTTCACAAGGGAAAAAATCTTCTTTTTCAATACCTTTTTCATTAGTCATTAAAACGCGCCCTCCTTATATTCTATTGATGTATTGCCACAAGGCTCCTTTTCATCATCAAATACTTTTGTTAAAGAAACTTTCCAATAAGCGTCTACAACTTCGCCTTTTTGTTTTCTTTCTTTGTATTGATAGCCTTGTTTTAATAATGTATATTGATTGCTATCTTTTGCTTCTTGAATCATATTAATAGCCTCTTGTTCAGTATCTACTCTATAATTCTCTACAACACTAATTAAATAATTACTCATATCTCCTTTTATCTCCTTTAGATATAATTTATCTCTAAAATATTTTTACCATATCTCGTTAGCTCAGCCTTTTCTAATTCTTTTCCAATCTTTTTTGAAAATTGAACCGGTCCTACTAAATCTATTTTAGTAATATCATAAGTATCTACGAAGTTTAAAATAACTTTATCCATATCACTTATCATTACATTTTCTGCTATATCAATTTTGTTATTATCTTCATAAACAAGAACTTGTTGAAATAAGGTAAAAGGTTGTAACATACCTACTATTTTTTTCATATAACCTCCTATACTTCAATGACTGCACTTTCATATGGGAAAAAATAATAACAATAAGATTCTTCATCAATAGATAACCATATCTCTATTCCAAAGTTATCTTTTGCTAATTCAATACTTTTTGTAATACCTCTATTTGGTAAACATTCATCTATTAAAATATTTATAGCCTCTTCTTTATTATCTTTATTTATTAAATTAAATATAGTATAATCTGCTTTTTCTTTATTTAATAGCATAAAATATTTATCTTCCCATCTATTTAAATAATCTAAAAGCATTTTTTTCTTTTCTTCTATTTCTTCTTTAGTTAATTCTTTTTCATATTTTTCAACTAAAGTTTTATTTATATCATATGCAGTTCCTAAAGTTACTTCTGTAGAACCACAATTCTTTTCTGCATTAATCACAAATATTTCCTCCTATTTATATAAATATGCTCCTAAGTTATACCATTCTGAATCTTTATTCTTTTCAAGAGCTTTTATTATATATACTAAAAATTTTAAATCTTCTTTTGGAAGAATAATCTCTTCCATATTATCACAGTAATATTCAAGAGGTCTGTCTTTATACATGTACCCCATAGCCAACCAATCACAAACATTTTCTAATATAGCTAATTTTGTTTCTTCTGTAAATTCTGTGTTGTCTTGACGATTTTGCCAGTGGTGGTCATTATTTTGCCAATGATTTTCCCAAGCTTCTTGAAATTCTTTTATATCAAATTCTTTCATATTAATAGGATAATAATATTTTCTATAAGCATTAAATTCTTGTAAACCATATTTACTTGCGTCATGAGTTTTAATTCTATCTATTAATTTATTATAAAATTCTTCATCTTCCCATAAATAAGATAATTCACTACACATTACCAATTCAGTTAAAGCTTCTTGAACTGCCGCCCTATGGGTATTTAGATATTTTAAGTATTTTTTTTCATTTATTTTTATCCTTATTTTATCAAAAAGCATTTTACTCTTCCTCCTTTAAAGAATTGAATACTTCGCACCAGCCCTCAAAATGGTCTAATTCATGTTGAACTATAATGCTAAATAATCCACCTTGGTCAATTTTCTTTTTATTTCCATTTTCATCTAAATATTCTACCCAAACTTTCTTACTTCTTTGAACATTTCTATAAACACCTGGAGCACTTAAACAACCTTCTTTAAAGAATGTAATATCTCTTCTTCTTGTTATATAAGGATTAATCATTACTATATCTTTTCCATTGTATTTTATAATACAAACTCTTTTTAATTCTCCAATTTGAACTGCGGAGATACCACAACCAGTGTCTGTATTATTTAATGTATCTTTTAAATCTTGAATTAAATCTTTTATTTCATCAATATTTTCCACTTTTTCACTTTTACTTGTTAAAATATCTTTATTCTCTGGTTAAGTTAAAATTGTTCTTACAATTGTTTCATCTCCCTCTCTCTTTATTATATAATAATTATATCATTATTTTTTTAAAAAATCAATTCAAACTTTGTAATCTTACTAAAACATCTTCAGGTGTGTATCCATCCCACTCTGGAGCATTTGGAATTTCTTTTACTTTAAATAAATCCCAAAACTTCATCTCATAATGATAACTTGTCATTCCCGCAGGCGTTTCTAATCCTACAACAAACATATCATCAAACATTGTTCCATCGCTATGCAATTTACTTTTCCAAGCTTTATCTTTATTTTGATTACAAATTACTGAATATAAAATACATCTATGCTCATATAAATCATCAAAAGAATGATGTGTATCTGAAATTTTACCAGTGCAAAAATTTAAAGAATCAATTTCTTTTGCAATAGCAATTATATCATTAATAAGTCCTTCTGCACTATCATCTGGGTTTTCTAAAGCTCTTCTAAAAATTTCAACAATTTTATTATTCATTTATTTTCTTCCCTTTCCTTTTTTATTATATATTTATTATATTATATTTTTTATTAAAAATCAATATTTTTATATAAAACTCGTTGATTACTACTTCCTCTAAGTTTTAAAGTAATGTCTCTTTTGTCTATCTCAAATTTACCATCAATTAAAACATCTATATTTTCTAACCATTCAGGTTTTAAATCTTCTAAGAAATATCCCGTCCAAACATAAGTTTTTATAGTAGGATATTTTTCTTTTGCGGCATCAAGTAATTTACATACAAAGCCTACATTTTCTTCGCATAATGGTTCTCCGCCTAGAATGCTTAAATTTCTTTGTATTCCATTTGCGCCAATCATATTTAGCACTTTTGCAATTAATACTTTCGGTCTTGCTTCATGCCCGCCACAAAAACTCCATGTCTCAGGATTATGACATCCAGGGCAACGATGAGGGCAGCCCTGTGTCCAGAAACTAGTACATATACCCTCACCATTTATCATATCATCTTTAATTATATTTGCATATCGCATTATTTACGCTCTTCTCCATCAATGCGTAATTTTAAAACCAATCTACAACCGCATTCTGGACAATAAACAAATTCAGTTGTAGTTTCATGAAGATGACCTCTATAATCATCTTTTACGGTTGTATGCTCAATATCTCTATAAGAGAAGCCTATTTGACAGCCGCAATTTTGGCACTCTCTTTCTTGATAAAGCTTTCCATGTTTTAATACTTCCATATTTCCCTCCTATCCATGTTTTACTCTCATTTGAACTTCTTGTTGCTTTCCTTTATTAAAAGCAGTCTTATAGTTACCAGTTAAATAACCTGTTACTCGTCTTAATTGTTGAATATTCTCACTTCCGCATTCTGGACAACTGCTATTGAATTCACCTGAATACCCACAATCTAAACACTCATCAACAGGAACGTTAACTGCGAAATATGGAATATCTTTATCCATCGCATAATTTACTATTTGTTCTAAAGCTTGTAAATTATTTTTAATTCCACTATCTAGTTCAATGTAAGTGATACATCCAGCGCTAGAATATCCTGTCAATTGACTTTCTATATCTATTTTATCAAAAGGAGACATCTCTTTCCATACTGGTACGTGCATGCTGTTTGTAAAGAAATCTCTATCTGATACATTCTTTATAATACCATATTTTTCTCTAAATTTTTTCATTGCTGTATAGCATAAATTTTCTGCTGGAGAATAATACACTCCAAAATTTAAACTATATTCTTTTTTAAATTCAGCACATCTATCTTTAAATAATTGTTCAATTCTTTTAGCCAATTCCATACCTCTTTCTTCTGTATGGTCGCAGCCTAATAGAATTTGAAGCGTTTCCGCCAAACCTAATTGTCCAATAACAATAGTTCCATGTTTTAAAGCACTTCTAATGCCTTCTTCTGGAACATAACCTGCCATTAAACCATTTTCATACATAAATTTTGCTGAAGCAGGAGATTGTGAGCAAATAAATTCAAATCTTTCAATTAGTTGGTCTTTTGCTTCATGAATTTTTTTATCTAATAATTCCATAAAAGCTTCAATAACTTCTTCTTGGCAAGGTAAAGAAACATCTTTAAAAATATCTAATTGAGCAACTTGTGCAGCAAGAGTAGGCATAATAATTGTTACTGGGGCAATATTTCCTCTACCATCTTTTTGTTGGCCTAATCCATTTACGTCCCAACCATTAGCT
>JAEIGA010006807.1_pt1 | contig 17368 bp, 11 predicted proteins | sample 9270691 | NCBI WGS metagenome assembly JAEIGA01 (sample SAMN17057246, study PRJNA624740) | gut metagenome | biome: biome; isolation source: fecal sample | host: Bos grunniens | place: China: Xizang | collected 2019 | reverse complement strand
TCGAGTTTCAAAACGTTGCTTTAAAGCAACTTCTTGTACGATACTGCACTGTCTAAAATTCCGGAATAGAAGTTGGTCTTTCTCTTCAATATACATTCAACACACCACGAGAAGATATATCATAAATTAGAACTGATTTGCCTGCGCAAATTAATCGAATGCATCTTCCAATCTATTCTGACATATTGATTACAAATACACCTTGATGCTATAAATATAAACTATATTTTGTTTTAAAAATCTTTAATAACCAATACCCTAATCTATTTATGTTTCATTAAACAAATATGTATGATATGTTGAAAAAGTTATTCTTTATTATTCCTGTTTTGTTGCAAATTCTACCGCAACAGATGTATTCTCAGTCCACAGAACTTAAGGTAATGTCGTACAATATTCGTCAGGGTTCTGCAGACGATGGGGATAATTCCTGGATATTTCGCTCCTCTTCCACTTTAGAGATGCTTGAGGATCAAATGCCTGATGTGTTCGGAGTTCAGGAAGCATTAGGATATCAGGTTGAATATATTTCAGAGCACAGCATCGCATATGATTACGTTGGTGTAGGTAGAGATGATGGAAATCAAAAGGGCGAGTATATGGCTATTTTCTGGAGCAAGAAGACAATGTCTGTTCTTGAATGGGGTACATTCTGGCTTTCTGAGACGCCTGACGTGCCTTCTAAAGGTTGGGATGCAGCGTGCTATAGAACTGCGACCTGGGCACTTATGGAGGTTAAAAAGACGGGACAGAAGTTCTATTTTGTGAATACCCATCTTGACCATATCGGTGTTGATGCTCGTCGCGAGGGATTGAATCTTATTGTTGATAAGATTGCATCAATAAATCACGAAGGTCTTCCGATGGTGCTTACCGGAGACTTTAATATGATCCCTTCTGCTCCGGAACTCAAGGAGCTAGATGCTAAGATGAACAGCACTCGTTTGGTTGCTATAGAGTCAGACAACCATAATACATTCAACGGGTGGGGAAAAGGAACCAAGGATCAGATTATAGATTACATCTACATCTCGGGCTTCAGTTCATGTCTTGAGTATCACACTGTCACTGATGAATACGCCCAAAGAAAGTATATTTCTGATCATTATCCTATAGTTTCAAGGCTAATATTTTAATATAAATATTCTATGTTTTCTTAGGTACTTTACCTATTTAATGTGTTGATAAATAGAACAATGGCTTTTTTATATATCTTGTTTTTTAAGCGTATATCGTAAACCTAGCTTTTATATTGATTAACTTTGTAATTACTAATTAGACCACACCACACCATACTATTGTATATAATCACGAAGAATTAATGCTATGAAAAAAGTAATTCTACTAATTGCCTCGATTTTAATCTTGAGCTCCTGTGGAGTAACTAAGAAATCACGCACTCAAATCAACCATGATCAAATCAGAGTCGGAACTTATAACGTTTGGCGTTCTGACATCGGTAAAGGTGATTACGCATGGGAGGTTCGCAAAGATCGACTCGCGCAATCAATAGTTGACTTGAATTTAGATGTATTCGGAATACAAGAAGTAGACTTGAGAATACAGGAAGAATTACCTTCGCTTTTAGCCAGTCATAATTCGCCTATATATGATTGGTATCTTTTTAGCCCATATTCACAAGATGGAAAAGGAGACAAGGCTCAGGCTGTTCTTTATAGAGCTGATAGGTTTGAGCTTGTCGAAGGTAGAAATTTCTGGCTCTCTGAGACTCCTGAGGTGATGAGCTATGGATGGGATGAGCAGGAATATTGTCGCGGCGCATTGTATGTTATCCTAAGAGAAAAGAATACAGGCAAGAAGATTTTTGTGATGAACAGCCATTTTCCACTTGGTAAAGAAGCTAAGTGTAAGGCAGCTGATGTAGTTATATCTATAGAGAAGAAATATAATGTAGATGGTCTTCCTTCCTTTTTTATAGGTGACTTGAATAATCGCCCCGATACACCAGGCTCTAAGGTACTCAGAACTCATTGGAATGATTCTTACCTTTTTCTTCCAGCAGAAATGAAAGAAGGTTCGCAAGCAACATTCAATGGTCACGATGTTAACCGTGATATGAATTCCACACAGCGAATCGACTATGTTTATTTCAGGAATGATGTTACGCCTCTGATGTATCATTGTTCTAATAGGAAATATGATGGATTCTGGCCGTCAGACCACTGTGCTGTTTATGTTGATATGTTAATCCACTAATTAATACTTAATGATCATGAAAAATGGTTCTTTACGAATCTGGCTGTCGCTGGTAATGCTCTTTACCAGTATGATAGCTTTTTCGCAGAATATTACCGTTTCAGGAACGGTGTATGATGCACAGACCGGCGAGCCTGTTCCTGGTGCCGCAGTTATGGTGAATGGAACAAGTAATGGTGTAGCAGCCTTCGAAGACGGAAAATATTCGTTAACAGTGGCTCCTGATGCTAAGCTTGTGTGTACTTGCTTCGGATATAAGGACGAGATTATCGACGTTATGTCCCGAAGTGTAGTAAACTTCTCTCTAAAACAGGATACTCAGATGATTGAAGAGACTGTCGTAGTAGGATACGGTACTTTGAAGAAGTCTCAGCTTGTAGGTTCTGTAGAGACTCTTTCTGGAGACGCTCTTGAGGAACGAGTGAATTCTAATATCACACGTTCACTTCAGGGACAGGTACCAGGACTCAACATCATCCAGGCAGATGGTAAGCCGACACATGGTGGTGAAATCTATATCAGAGGTAATAATACATCATATGTAAGTCAGGGAAAAAACGGTAAGGCTCAAGAGCATTCTATCGGACAAGGTGGTGCAGCGCTTGTGCTCATCGACGGTGTAGAAGGTGATCTCTCGCAGCTTAATCCTGATGATGTGGAAAGTATTTCTGTTCTCAAAGATGCGTCGTCATCTGTAATCTATGGTGCACGCGCCGCTTATGGTGTCATATTGGTGACAACTAAATCTTCAAAGAGTGAGAAGGTTCGCGTTTCATATAACGGATCGGTATCTCTCAATCAGAGAACTGTAAGATGGGAGGAAAATGTAGTGACTGATGGCCTTGAGTTCGTTGAGAATTATTATGATTTCTACCTCGGATATTCTGAAACGCCAACATCAGCTGGTAAGAGGCCTGATAAGATAAATCTGTATAAGATCCCTACAGATTATCTTGAGCAGTATCGTGCTTGGGCTGAAAGTGGAGAGGGACCTAAGATAGAAACTTATAAAGGACAGAATTTATACTTCGGAGGTAACTATAATTACCTTGATATGTTTTATAAGAAGTTCAACGCATCACATAAGCATAACCTTAGTGTGAGCGGTGGCTCTGGTAAAGTGTCTTACTTGTTCTCTGGTCAATACTACGGTCAGGAGGGTATTTACAAAATTGGAAACGAGGACTTTGACTCATATAATCTTCGTGCCAAGATTTCGGCTAAACCTACCAAGACATTGACATTGGATATCAATACATCATTCTCGAAAATGGGATATAGCCAGCCTATTTTCACCAAGGATAAGGGAAGTGTTGGAAATCAGCTTCATCAGATCGTCGTGATAGGTTTTCCTGTACTTCCTCCTGTAAATGATGATGGATCATACACAGTAGCTGCAGCGGCAAGTGGATATGCATCATTCCTTGATGGTAATTCTGCACAGGTTGAGTCAAAGACAGTCTTTTCTTCAACTCTTGGAGCAACTTGGGAACCTTTCAAGGATGTGTTTAAGATCAGAGCTGATTTTTCTTATAAGAACACAAATAGAGAAGTTGACCGTTATGGCGCAGGAGTAAGTTATAGTTCCACTCCTGGAACAACGACAGCATATGTGAAGCAGACAGATTCATATAAGAAGCTCACTACTTACGGCATTGATTATATCTCTGCTAATGTTGTAGGTACGTTTACTCCAAAATTAGGTGAGAACCATGATCTCAATCTCGTTGCTGGTTGGAACCTTGAGGACTATCATTACCATCGCCTCGGTATAACAAAATTGGGTATGATCTCTTATGATCACCCTAATTTTGAATTGATGGAAGGAACAGAAGTCACGTTGGTTGACGATGGCAATTCATATGGATTGGTGGGTTTCTTCGGTAGAGCCAACTATACTTTGCTGAATCGCTACATTGTTGAACTTTCAGCCAGATATGACGGTTCTTCAAAATTTCCAGTAAATCAGCAGTGGGGTTTCTTCCCGTCAGCATCGTTTGGATGGAGAGTGAGTGAGGAGCCTTGGATGGAAAGTACCAAACAATGGCTTAATAACTTCAAGATAAGGGCAAATGCAGGTTCACTCGGAAATGGCGGCATTTCTCCTTTTGCTTATTTGAGTACAATGGCAGTGACTAAGAGTACAACTCCTTTTGACGGAACTCAGGTCAACAAAGTAAGTGATCCATCCGTGATTCCTGATAATCTTACTTGGGAAACTGTCAGTACTTATGACGTAGGTCTTGATATGGATGTTCTTAACAGCAGACTTTCGTTCTCAGGAGATTACTATATAAGAAACACTACAGACCTATATATCGCAGGGCCAGAACTTCCGGCAATCTTTGGTGACAATACACCAAAAGGTAACTATGGTGCATTGCAGACACGCGGCTGGGAACTTACTCTTTCATGGAGAGATGCTTTCAAGCTAGGAGGTAAGGATTTCAATTATTCTGTCAAAGGAAGTGTTTGGGATAGCAGAACATGGGTTACAGAGTATAATAATACTTCAGGTGACATCTACAGCTATTATAAAGGCAAGGAACTTGGTGAAATCTGGGGTCTGAGAACTGAGGGCTTCTTTATGTCAAATTCTGAGGCACAGGCATGGTATAAGGATGAACTCCATTCTCTTTACCCAGCTACTGGTGGTCCTTATGCAGGTGATGTCAAGTTTAGTGATACTGACGGTAACAAGAAGATCTCGATTGCAGATGCAACTTTGGAAAATCACGGAGACCTTGAGAGAATAGGTAACATCATGCCACGTTACCAGTTCGGATTGAACCTTGATTTTAAATGGAATGGTATTGGCTTGAGCGCATTTATCCAAGGAGTTGCCAAACGCGATTGGTATCCTGTTCAAGGATCAAATTTCTTCTGGGGCGGATATGCAAGAGCATACGCTGCTATCCTTAAGACTCAGTCAAAAGAGAATACTATACAGGTTGACAAGAGTACTGAGGATTGGGTAGTGACCAATGCTGCAGATAATCCATATTGGCCGAGAAGAGCTTATGGTTCTGCTGAAACTACTACAGGTACGCTTATCTTCCCTAATGATAAATATCTGCAGAATGCTGCATATGTCCGACTCAAAAACCTTACAGTAGATTATTCTTTCCCTAAGAATATGTTGAAGAGAGCAAAGATCGAGCAGCTTAAGGTTTACTTGACAGGAGAGAACCTTCTTACATGGTCTCCTATGTTCAAGAATACAGCAATGTTTGACCCTGAAGTTATTCAGGGTGGAGACTCCGATTTCCACGATGCTACTTCGGCAAATGGATATAGCTACCCAATGCTGAGAAGCTTTACGTTTGGTATTAATCTTACTTTCTAATTAATTGATCATGAAACAGCTAAATATATTGATGTTGTGTGTGGTGTTGTCTTTCACAGCTGCATCTTGTGAGAAGTTTTTTGATAGGGCGCCGGAAGACCAGTTGTCATCAGCATCATTTTTCCGCTCTGAGGATGATTTGGTTCTCTATACAAATGGCTTGATCAATACAGGATTGCCAAGTGCATCAAGTATAACATTTGGAGAAGACCTCTTTACAGATCTCTGCGGAACACGTGAATCAAAAGACTTCTATTACCCTGATTTCTGGCATGCTGGCAAGCAGTCTGGCTGGGCATATAACAGTTGGGGATTTTTGCGTCAGATTGCCTATATGAGTGAAAATATGGAGCAGGCAAAATCTTCAATGTCTGAGGAAAAATACAACCACTATGTCGGTGTTGTACGCTTCTGGAGAGCATTTGCCACATTCACGAAGGTTAAATCATTTGGTGATTGCTACTATATAGATAGTGTGATTTCACCATCTGATACTACTATGCTCTATGGTAAAAGACAGAGCAGAGAATATATCATGAGTATGGTGAAGGAAGACTTAAAGTTTGCATGTGAAAACTGCTTGGAATCTGGTTCTAATGTTCACACTGATGGCCGTATATATGTCAACAAATATGTTGCTTTGGCCATTGCATCGAGAATTTTCCTCTATGAGGGCACATATAGGAAATATCATGATGTGAACCCTTCAACAGGTTTGCCATGGACTAATGAATATGAAAGTGCTGAGGATTTCCTGAAATTGGCATACGACTGTGCAGAGGAACTGGTTGGAAAAAATGCTTTTTCTCTAGAGAGTGACTATCGCAAGCTCTTCACAAGCAATACACTTTGCAAAAATGAGGTCATCTGGGGAAGGTCATTTTCAGAGGAACTGTCGATGAAACATGATGCAACATTTAAATATTGCTCTGCAACGTCGTCTAAGCTATATTCTCCGACAAAGGATTATGTGATGATGTTCCTTAAGTCTGATGGCACACCAGCGAAGGGAAATGTTTCTATTACAGAAGAATTTGTTGATAGAGACAAGCGTCTGACTGCATCTATCATTGGTCCAGGACAGAAAATGAAAGATGCATCAGGTAAGGATGTTGACTTCAGCCTGAACTTCTCATGGACAAGGACCGGATATGTTTGGATCAAGTGGGTGACACCTGAGTTTACTGCGATGAATACGTCAGATGGCGGATCAGTAAACAGTCTTCCGGTTATCAGATATGCAGAAGTCCTTTTGAACTATGCTGAGGCCGCTGAAGAGCTTGGTTTGATGACACCGGAGTTGTGGGCTAACACAATTGGAAAACTTCGTGAAAGAGCAGGTATCAAGAGTATATACCCAGCATCGGGTGAGTATGTTGTTGATCAATTCCTTAAGGATTATTATACTGTCGGTGTTCAGCATCCCGTTGCATTGTCAAATACTTTGCTTGAAATCCGTAGGGAAAGAGCTACTGAGCTGATGCTTGAGGAGGATAGCAGATATAATGACTTGATGCGTTGGAGAATGGGCGACCTTATCCAAAGACGATATCAGAATCAGGGTTGGAGAGGAATCTGGATTACACAAGAAGAGGCCAAGAACGGATTTATGTTCAATGGAACAAAATTCACCGTTTCTTTCGATAAAGGAACCAATAGTGAGACGAACTATCTGATCACGAATTCTAATGATGGAAACATGACATTGTCAGAAGGTGAATTTGGCTATCTCATTTACCACTATGATATCAAGTGGGAAGATAAGATGTATACCAAGCCTATTCCAACATCAGCAATCAATGTGAATCCTAATCTTGGCCAGAATGAAGGCTGGCAGTGGATCTAATAGATTAAGCTATTCAATTATGAAAAGATATTTGTACTTGACAATACTTGCCTTAGCTGGGCTATTGCTGGGGGCATGTAACCCAACTGAAAACCCTCTGAATGACGTAATACACGAAATTGAAGTTGAGGGACAGACTAATTACGAAGTGGGATATGAAGAAGAAATCATATCTGTTAAAGTAAATGCCAATTGTAAATGGTCTATCAATAAGACAGACCCTCAGGGTAATGGTATTTCATGGATTAAGACAGATCTTGCATCTGGTAGCGGATCAAAGGAATTTCGTATAAAGGTATTAATGAACAATACTCCTGAAGAGCGATCTGGTGTCGTTAATATTTATTCAGATCAGGTTACAGCCTATATCGATATCAAGCAGGCTGCGAATCCTGACCCAGATGCTGGTAAAGAGCCGGAGCCGGAGGTGTTTGTAGGATATCTCATGCCGGTATATCAGATGTTTGAGTCGTCTTTGGGACTTGATGTTCCAAGCGGATCTGTTGTCGAGCATGAGTGTGATTTTACTAATGCTACAGTTGACGGAAACGTAATTAAGTTCAATAATGGTTTAGTTATTGAGAAGACAGGTTCATCACCAGCAGGTATCATGATGACATGCCCTACTCACAAGAATCCAACTTCTTACGCTGGTTTCCAGCTTGGCATTTCTGCTAATTTTGAGAGCGGCGACAGCTGGATATTCAAGATTCCAATGAGTTACGAAGTCTATGGCGACCTAAGATTTACTTATGGATCGAGAAAAGAGGGAATCAGTGATGCTTCTGCATTCAAATGGAGTTCTGATAAGGGACAGACATGGAATGATGTCTCTAAGATGGAATCAGTTGCATCTGATGCTGTATTCAAGAGTGTTTGGTTTACAATTCCGGAGGATAAGATGATTCCAATCAGAGGCGAATTATGGATTAAATCCACTCCATCGGCTGCGAAGGTATATCTCCAGAATGGTATTACCCTGGATTACGCAAAGGCTAAGACTACAACACTGTCTCCAGTGGATAATAATACAATTGTAATATCCGAAGGATTTGATGATACAATCGAGGCAAATGCATCTTACTTGGCAGTACCAGGTTATATGAAGAGTGCCACAACAGGATATACAGTATCTGGAAATGATACAAATCCATATAGTTCAGCTGATACGTTCCTTGGCTTCACTCACTGTTTTGCCCGTCCAGGTTTCCTTCAGGTGGGTTATTTTGATGAGACCCAGCCTAAGCGTTGCGGATGGAACGGTAGCGTTACTCTCAATGTGGGTGCAAGACTTACCGAGATGGGTATTACAGGTAAGACTAGCCTTCAGATATCACTCAACGCAGCAGGAATGACTAATGCTTATGGAAATAAGTCAGATGCTAATGTCGTTATCAAGTCTGGAGACAAGGTTGTCGCTTCAATCTCAGAACTTTCAATTGACAAATTTGAGATGCATAAGCTTGTAATACCAGAGGTGGATAATAATACACTCCTTGAAATTACAAGCCTTCAATGCGATAAGGCATCAGATGGTACTGCGTCAAGTGCATATGAAGCTGCAGATTACAGATTCTTTATCGATGACCTCTATGTAGAAGTACTCGATATGGAACAGAATAAGGATCTTGTTCTTGAATTCGACTTTACTAGTGCATCCAAGATGTCTGATTGGCCGCAGACCCTTGCAGCATCAGATAATCCGGCAGATACATTTACCTGTCCTTATGTTATTGATGGAATGACATATAACTTCATTTCTGCACAGCCTACTGGAGCAACTGGTAAGCAGTGGCCATACTTCAATTCAGATGAGAAAGCTTTGGTATTCCCTAAGTCGAGGTATCTTGGTCTACCGTCTGTTCCTGGACGTAAACTTGTAAAGGTTGAGTTTACTCTCCTTGCATCAACTGAAGCCAAATATGTCATTGGTACTGAAATTACTTCAGATTCAGAAGATCCTGGTATTGTAAAGGGTGGCGAAGAACAATCCGATCCGGAGAAGACAGAGTTCAGTTTTGAGCTTTCTGAAACAGCTGTCAACACACAGTATTGGATCAGATGTAAATCTAAAGCACCGCGCGTAACTTCTATGACTCTTACATATTCAATGTAATTTGAGATGACTTCTAGTAAGTATTTGATATTAATAATTCTAGCGCTTTGCACCGTCCTTTCTTGTACAGAAAAGGACGGTGCCGTTAGCATTTCCCTAGATCCACTAGAATTGAATGCTCCTTATACTAGGTCAGATCAAACATTTGAGTTGCAATCTAATGGTGATTGGACTGTAAAAGTCGAATCAATTGAGGGGCTACCTATAGCTTGGGCAAAAGTAAATAGGGAGAAGGGTAGAGGAAATGCCAATGTGTCAATTAGGGTTAATCAGAATGATTACAGTGATGAAAGAGTTGCGAAAGTTATAGTGACGTCAGCAACAGGAGAAACAGCTGTCTTAACCTTAACTCAATCAGGCAATCCCGGTTCATCTGCTGTATTGAATGAATTGACACTCAGAATAGGTACATACAATCTCAGAGTGACGACATCAAAAGATACAGGGGAGTACGCGTGGGTTAACAGAAGAACAAGACTTATTAAGTCAATATATGATAATGATTTTGATGTTTTTGGAGTTAATGAATGCAACAAAGAAATCCAGTCATATATAAATGAGAACTTGAAGAATGACTATAACATAAAGTACTTTAGCCCATATTCACAGGATGGCGTTGGTGATAATGCGCAGGGCCTTGTGTATAAAAAGGGTTATACATTGCTTGACTGGAACTACTTCTGGCTTTCAGAGACTCCGGATATAATGGTTGATAACGATAAGTCTGGAGATTCTGTCTATAAGAGAGGTGGTTGTTGCGCCACTCTGATTCATAATGACAGTGGGGTAAAGTTCTTTGTTATGGTAACACATGGTGCTGTCAATAAGTCTGTTCGCGACAAATATGCATATCTATATATTGAGATGGAGAAGAAGTATAATCCTAATGCCTATCCTTCATTCTTTGTCGGCGATATGAATGCTCGTCCTGATCAGAATTCAACAAAGACTTATTTGACGTATTGGAAAGATGTTTACCTCGAGTTGGATGAATCTCAAAAGTCTGGTCCATTCTGTACTTTCAATGGTTTTGATAATTCCATTAACCTGAATAATGACCCCAGACGCATTGACTATGTGTATTATCGCAATGCAACCCCTCTGAATTATGTGTGCAATGACACTAAGTATGGTGATTACTTTGCATCTGACCATCTTCCGGTCTATTCTGATATGAAAATACTCTCAATGATAGAATAACCAAGAATAAATACATTAATTACTAACCCTTTAAATTTAATTACCATGAAACTCAACAAATTAGCACTTTTGCTCGCTGCATTCCTGATGGTGGCAGCATGTGGAGAGAAGAATGATCCAATTACTCCTGACAAAGACAAGGATAATCAGGAGAATGTTACTCCGACTCCAGAACCAGAGCCAGAACCAGAGCCAGAGCCAGAACCAGAGCCAGAACCAGAGCCAGAGCCAGAACCAGAGCCAGAACCAGAGCCAGCTGAATTGGTATTGACATTTGATTTTACAAATGCAGAGGCAATGGCAGGATGGCCAACAGCACTTGAACCAGATGGAGCATCTAGTGATACTCAGTTTACTTGCCCATACGTATTAGATGGTGTAACTTATAATTTCATCTCAGCTCAGCCTTTGAACGTATCTAAGAATCAGTGGCCATATTTCAATGAGAGTGAGGCTGCAGTTGTCTTCCCTAAAGAAAGATACATCGGATTCCCAGTTGTTGAAGGACGTAAACTTTCAAAGGTTACAATTACTCTTCAGGCTACAACTGCTGCTGCTTATATGATTTCTGCAGAAATCGCGGAGGGTGCAACTAAGCCTAATCCTATCGCCGGAGGAGGAGAGCAGACTGATGATGCAGCAACAGAATTTACATTTACTCTTACTGAAACTCAGGTTGCGACTCAGTATTGGATCAAGGTATACAATAAAGCACCACGCTTGACAGGTATGCAGTTGACTTACAGTAAATAAACTTTCAAATAGGGTCCGGGGATGTCAGTTATCTAAGCCTAAAAGAGTTCTCCCCGGACTCTTTCAACCTTGTCCAACTTCACTTCTTTTTGTTCAAGGTTATCTCCCTTTAAATCAAGATTCAATATGTCTTTTAAAGTTAAAATAGACAAGTTCTGTACGATTCCTATATACAAGCAGCTTGTTCAGCAGTTTGAGAACGCTATACGTTCAGGGATGCTGCAAGAAGGAGATTTGCTTCCCTCTATGAATGAGTATGCTTGCGAACTGGAGGTGTCTAAGGAGACTATAAAGAAAGCATATGGAATTTTACGTGTTAAAGAACTCCTTGTACCTATCCAGGGCAAAGGTTTCTACGTGGCGGCTCTGAATGATCGCTATCAACATAAAAATAATATTCTTCTTCTGTTTGATAAACTTACTATATATAATAATGCAATCTACAATTCACTCATGGAGGAACTGGGTGATAGTTATGATGTAACCCTGCTTACCCATAATCAGAATCTTGAGTTGCTAGAGCATTACCTTGATATATATTTGGACAAGTTTGACTATTACATCATATGTCCTCATTTTCCTCTTGATGAGGATTCTCAATCTACAACCATCAAACAATTATCCCGTATTCCTAAAAGGAAACTTATAATGGTTGACCATTGGGTTAAAGGGGTTTCGGGAAGTTATAGTGTAGTATATCAAGATTACGAAAACGATATTTATAATTGCCTAAAAAATGAACTTGAAAGACTGAAGAATGTGTCTGCTATAAAGACCGTAATTCTTCAATCCAGTCTCTATGGACAGATTGTGTCAAAAGGTATCGTGAGATTTTGCCAAGACTTCGGACTGCATTCTGAAGTACACGATTCAATTCCTAAGAATATATCGCCTAATGACGCTGTCCTGATATTGACTTCTCAACTTGATTCTGACATGACAGAGTTGTTAAGATCCATAAAAGCATCAAATCTACAAGTTGGCAAGGATATATTTATCATTTCATACAATGATTTTGACCTTTGTGATGTCATTTTTAACGGACTGACTACGGTATCAACAGACTTCAGGAAGATGGGGCAACTTGTTTCCACTATTATTTTGAATAAGAAGATTTTGAAGATACATTGTGATTTTAACATGAAAAGTCGCGCTACTTTTTAATACGAAACAAAATTTATAATTCAAATATTTTAACATGAACACTAAGACTACTAAAGGGAACTGGTACAAATGGGAAGTTTTGCTGCTCCTATGGATGGCATACCTTCTCAACCAGGCAGACCGTCAGGTATTCAACACTGTCCTGCCGTCAATCCGTGATGCTCTGAACCTTACAGATACATCAATCGGACTTATCGCTACTATTTTCAATCTATGCTATGCGGTGATGGTTCCGCTGGGTGGATGGGCTGGAGATAAATTTAGCCGTAAGTGGGTAGTGACAATCGCAATTCTTTTCTGGAGCGTTGCAACAATGTTTACCGGACTTGCAACAGGTGTGATAATGCTTATCCTTATGCGTAGCGTTGCTACTGGAGGCGGTGAAGCATTTTTCGGACCGGCAAACTATTCGCTTCTGGGACAATATCATACAGATACTAGAGCAAGGGCGATGTCGATTCATCAGACAGCATATTATGTTGGTGTGATTCTCGCTGGTTGGCTAGCAGGTTATATTGCAGATAAACTTGGTTGGGAGTATTCTTTCATCATCTTTGGTGCCGCAGGTGTCATCTGGGGTATCATCATGGCTATCCGTCTTAAGGATAAAAAGGAAGCTGTTGCAGAGGCTAAGTCAGAGGAGTCAGCTAAGATCGGTATCCTTGATGGCTTCAAGACTGTATTTACAACGCCTACAGCTCTCATGCTCACTATCGGCTTCAGCGGTCTGATCTTCGTGATTACAGGATTCATGACATGGGTTCCAGCATTCCTTCAGGAAGAATTTGGCCAGAATCAGGCTGCTGCAGGTTTCAACTCCATGTTCTACACTTATGTTGCAGCATTCATCGGAGTCCTTCTTGCCGGTTCTCTTTCCGATAAGTTTGCGGCAAAAAGCAACAAGGCACGTATGCTTCTTCAGGCCTTTGGACTTATTGTTGGATCTGTATTCCTGTTCATCATGGGCAACAGCACAACTATATGGGTACTCTATCTGAGCTTTGCAGGCTGGGGATTTTTCAGAGCATTCTTTGACGCAAATACATACACAGTATTATATGACGTGACCCCATCAAGACTTCACGCATCTTGTTCAAGCGCAATGATCACTACAGGATTCGCAGTGGGAGCACTTGCCCCTGTGATTCTTGGAGCAATGAAGGAAAGTCTTGGAAGTTTGTCAGCTACTTTCCCTGTACTGGGAATCATATGGGTTGTATGCGGTGTACTTATGGCAATTGTAAGTTTCACAAGCTATCAGAAAGATTACGATAAAATCAACAAAGCATAATTATGAACGCTGAATTAAAAAACAGAAAGCCGAAAGCAGGACTTCTGCTTATCGCTTCACCACGTTTCAAGAATCTCTATGGACCAAAGAGAGGTACATATGGAGATAGAAAGAATGAGGCTGTTAAAGGCATTAAGGCAACAATGGACTTTCTTGACCTTGTTGATCCGGGTATTGTCTATGAAAGAGAGGACGCTCAGAAGGCTATGGACCTTTTCTATGCAGAGAAGGTTGACTTCATCTACGCTGAGTTCCTCTCTTGGAGCGAGGATTTCGCATGGATCAGGTTCCTTCGCGACTGCCCAGAGATTCCTATTATCTTCTGCAATGTTGCGAAGCCAAAGATGACTTTCGAGACAACTCTTGATGAGGACGATTTCGTGGATTATCTCTGTGCTGGAACGCTCGTAGGATCTCTTGAGGGTTCGGGCAGCATCAAGAGAGTACCTCGCAAGAACGTAAAGACCATTATGGGCACACGAGAGCAGGTGACTGAGCAGCTCAAGGTTTATGCAAATGCAGCACGCACCCGTGCTATTCTCCGCAAGTCAACAGTCGGTCTGATGGCCAACATGAATGAGGCAATGTGGAGCACATATATCGACAACTACGACCTCTTCACCAAGATAGGCCCTGAGATCCACTACCTTCCTTACAGCGACTACGGTATTGAGATCGAGAACCTCACTGACGAAGAGGTAAAGGAGTATGCAGATGAACTTACATCTAAATACAAGATGATGGACGATGTTGAGTACGACAAGTTCATCGGCTGCGTGAAGGCCACTCTCGGTATCAAGAAGTTGGCCGAGAAGAACGATATCGACTGCTACGTCTACAACGATATTGACCAGGCAACATTTAAGACAGCTGGCTGCCGAGCAGGTTTCTATCCACAGTGGTTCAATGAGAATGTTAGCGTACTCGTGCCGGAAGCTGATATCGGAGCAGGTATCATTACTTATGTCCTCAAGCTTATGACCGGAAAGAACATCAACTTCATCGAACCTTTCCACATCGAGGACGACTTCGGAACATTTGCCGGCGGCCATGCAGGTCCGAACGACCACAATGATCCGCAATGGCAGGACAATGTGATTATCTCACGCGACGTGCGCTTTGCAAAGACACATTGGAAGTATGCAGGTGCACCGTTCGCATGGAACCGTTTCAGTCCTGGCATGAAGACGGTAGCAGGTCTTTATGAAGAGGGTGGAAAGTATAAGCTGATCACATTCATGGTGGAGAGCCTTTCTGAAAAGGATACTCCGCAGAGCAACAAGAAGCATCTTCTTGCGACATATAGCCACGGTATTTTCAAGCCAGTTGTGCCAGTCAAGGAACTCTGGGAACAGGTTCTGCGCATCGGTGCTACACAGCATTATGCCATTGTGGACGGCGACTACCGTAAGGAACTCGAGGATTTTGCAGAGATGATGGGATTCGAATTCTATAGCATAAAATAAAGTAGTGTAACATATATAAAAATCATTTATCATGAGCTTCATGTACAACCCGTTTCCGTTTGATGATCCGAAGCCGATCAACAGACCGAAACTTTCAGAAAAGACAATTAATTCAATCACAACCGGAGGTACTCCGGCAGTAGCAAAGAAGTTTGTTGCAGACCTCGCTGAAAAGATCAAGTCAGAGGGTGTCATCGTGGGTATCGACGGTTACACAACTGCAAACTGGCATCTCTTCACTAATCTCCTTTCACGAGAGTGTGTTATAAATGGCTTCGATTTCGAGGTTGTAGACTCAAACAAGGAGACCCTGAAGTCAGGAAAGGAAATCGACGATATGATCGATCCGAATCTCATCTGGGATACAAAGATTGACCCTACTCTCCTTTTCGGAAAACTTTATCATGGCGGTTATATCGGCCTCTTCGATGAGGCTAAGATGGCCGAGTTCAAGAAGGTTGTTCCAGCTAAGAAGGCCGCTGGCAAGCTCGTCGTAGTTGCAGGTTACGGTTCGATGATTCCGGAGTTCCGTGACATGTATGACGTGAAGTGCTGGTTTGACCTCACTCCAATGAAGACAATGCTTCGCATCAGAGGCGGCGAGTATGTAAACCTTGGAAAGGACCGTGTTGGTATCATCAACCGCACGATTCGTCGCTGCTACTACTGCGATTTTGAATGCGCCGTACAGCTCAGAAAGGAGCTATGGAAGAATAACGTTCTCGATTTCTACTTCCTTGACAACGATCCAAAGAAGCTCCAGATGATGCCGTTCGAGTCATTCACAGAGATCTGTGCTGAACTCGTGAAGTATCCGTTCCGTGCAAAACCTTGTTATCTTGAAGGAGTGTGGGGCGGTTCATACATGAAGAAGTATCGTAATCTTCCTGAAGAGATCAAGAATGCAGCATGGGTATTTGACTTCATTCCAATGGAGGTCAGCGTCCTTGTAGAAGCTGGTAAGGAGATGCTCGACATCAACTACTGCTCATTCGTACATAAGGAGGGCGTGAATCTCCTCGGAGAAAAGGCTGAGAAGAAGTACAAAGGTTACTTCCCGATCCGTTTCAACTGGGACGACTCATACCACTCTACAGGTAACATGTCGATCCAGTGCCACTCAGGCGGACAGTACAACGTTGAGAACTACAACGAGTTCGGCCGACAGGATGAAAGCTACTATGTAGTGGTCACAGGACAGGATGCAAAGACATTCATCGGATTCCGTGACGATGCGGACATCCCTCAGTTCTTCAAGGAGATCGAGGATGCCGACACAAAGCAGATTCCTTGCGACTATGAGAAATATGTAAGCTACGAGCCTTCAGTGCCAGGTCTTCAGGTGATGCTTCCTGCGGGAACTATCCACTCAAGCGGAAGAAACCAGGTGATCCTCGAGATCGGTTCGCTTACAATCGGTTCATATACATATAAGATGTATGACTACCTCCGTCTTGACTTCGACGGAAAGCAGCGTCCTATCCACACTAAGCTCGGTGAGGAGGTTGTGAACCAGGAGAGAAGATATTCAGTTATCCATGATCCAGAGAACAAGGATTACATCGTGCAGAAGCCACGCCTTGACGCTGAGGGTGACGGATGGAAAGAGTATATCCTCGGTGAGAACCCTCAGATGTACATCTCACTCCGTCGTCTCGAGTTCGAGAAGATGGCAGAACAGGATACAAAGAACGAGAAGTTCCATGTTCTCACTCTCGTAGACGGAGACAGAGCACGTGTACGCAGTGTAGAACACCCTGAGCGTTGCTACGACATGGATTTCATGGATATCGTATGTGTGCCGGCAGATATGGGCAAGTACGTTGTCGAGAATCTCGGCAAGGAGCCTATCTGTATCCACAAGACAACACTTCGCGAGGGATTCGAGAATGATCCAGCATAAATGTGCATATGTAGTAATGGATGTCGGAGGGACATTCATTAAATCAGGAATAATGTCTGCTGACGG
>JAEIGA010006806.1_pt1 | contig 17374 bp, 10 predicted proteins | sample 9270691 | NCBI WGS metagenome assembly JAEIGA01 (sample SAMN17057246, study PRJNA624740) | gut metagenome | biome: biome; isolation source: fecal sample | host: Bos grunniens | place: China: Xizang | collected 2019 | reverse complement strand
TATTGACAACTTTGCCCTCATCAGACTGAGTATAAGTATTAGGTACAGATACCGCAACTGCGTAATATCCATCACATCCGTAATGCTTGGCATAATATTCTCCATTTTCGGTGAAAGCGCCAGATGTCAAGTTTAGAGATACTTCAGGCACATCAACTACTATTCTTGAATATCCGTCCACATTGTCAGTTGACGCCTTATATGTTCCATTAACTGTTATAGTCTTAGTAGAGAGATTGGAGCTCGTCTCTACTATGACAGAATTATTGGTCGTCGTGTCATATGTTCCGTTAACCGTTATAGTTCGACTTGACTGGCTTACCAACGCCGAATTATTGACAACTTTGCCCTCATCAGACTGAGTATAGGTATTAGGTACGCTCACAGTAACGTCATTATTGGTCGTCGTGTCATATGTTCCATTAACCGTTATGGTTCGACTTGACTGGCTTACCAACGCCGAATTATTGACAACTTTGCCCTCATCAGACTGAGTATAAGTATTAGGTACACTAACAGTAACGTCATTATTAGTCGTCGTGTCATATATTCCGTTAACTGTTATGGTTCGACTTGACTGGTCTACAAGCGCTCCTGAATTTACAACCCGGCCTTCGTCATGCTCACCAAACGTGTTTGATACGTTAACTACAACCGATGAATATCCGTTCGCGTCGTCATCCATCGCGGCATATGTTCCGTTCTCCGTTACAGTCTTTTCTGTCAGATTAACAGCCTCGTCCTCTGGAATCCAATAGCAAACTCCGCCTTCCTCCAACTCAGTCCGCAACCGGGTGACGCCACTCATGTGATTGGCGCGATAGTATTCGTCCTGAACTATAATATCCTTTGCCATTCGCGGCGTCCTCCTTATTCGGTTTCAATTTCAAGATTCTCTGGCGTATACCAAAGTCGTTTCTCCAATTTTCCGCCTTCACTAATAACGTCAATGGAATACTGTGTATTATTGAACAGGAATTTTACAGTATCCGGAACCTCGTAGGTTTCTTCAACAGTACTCTCCGGTTCTTCAATAATATACTGAATTGGATGAGACGACAATATATTAGTCCGATTAATCGTAACCGGAGGAGAACTGTACGGTGTAATTATCTTCGAGCGATAATAGTACTTTGGTCTATAGGTTACGTTACTTGTAACCGCTTTAACACTCGGGTCCCAACCGTTTGCAACGGCATTTGTCGGATATATATTATATCGATTTGCGCTAGGAATAGCTGGATACTCGCCAGCTCTACAATGGTCTTCACGAATAACGTTCCCTTTGTAATCCAGCCATCTCACAATAAAATATATAGGCATCTCATCCTCTATATCCTGAATGTCAATCGGCATCGCATCAAGATCATAGTTGATGGTTACAGTAGAGTAATAATCGCCTGGATCATAAGAAGATATATTAATACGTCCACGATATATCTTCTTAGGATCATCATTTAATGCAACATAAACCTTTGCGCCATGAAGACGCTTCTCAAGTTCATAGTAAACATGTATCCAATCTTTTTTAGTCTTGGTCTGTCTTGTATGATCTATGGCAAATTGCCATTCGCCTGTTCGACTCTCATAAGTCATACCCCCTGGCATATAATCTGTAATATTTAGTCTGATACTTGAATTTGGAATTTGTGTCAATGTATAATTTACTTTCGGTATGCTGATAAACGGCCTTGATGTGGGTATAAGCCCAAAATCATAGTAACAAGAATATGGATTCAACCAATCGCCTGTGTCAAAATCTGGCAACCAAAAGCATATGTCATGCTCTTCTATGTATTTAATGCTCATAAGACATCAAAACCCCTTCCTCTTAATCTGTCTCGTGAGCACCTTATCGTTAGAGCTCGCTTTAGGCCTGTAAATACTGAATGTATAGCCGCTGTTTATAGGATTGTCTATTAGTATTTCCAAAGAAGAGCACATCAATACCCTATTTATAGAATGGGGAGTACATTTTATCCTAACCCTGTCGTACAGCCATATCTTCTGGGCACTTGAACTTTCAGTGTAATGCATGTCTAACGCCCTAACTGTAAACGAGTCAAAATCTATGTTTATTCCACTCGACAGTATATAATTACTACAATACTTATTTACGTAATTTGTAGCATATGCCAGCGCTTTTTCCTGCGAACCTGTTCCAGGAAGCTCTACAACTGTAATCCCAACGGCGCCAAGTCCGCTCTGCGCACCAACAACATAGGGTACATAAATCTGACTATTATTGGAATCAACGTCTGTTGTTCTGGTTGTGATCCAATGCTTATCGTTATTTCCATCTTCCCAAGACGGAACAATTCCTGTCAAAATATCATCGTCACTTGATTCGCCACTGAGATCGAGCATGTTATTCCCAAACGTTATCGTTTGGTTTACGGTAGTAGTAGCGTAAGAACTTAAATCTGAACTAAGCACCGGATCGTCGTCCCAATGCAAGATGCCGGTAATTGATTTGTCATTTTGCTCTGCGTATTCTATTCTAACAAAACCACCAACGCCTTCAATCAATTCACTTAGTACGAAGTCGCCAACGCTCGTTCCGCCACTTACGTCGATTTCTTCCAAATCGTAATCAAACATTCCGGACGGAACATTGCCGGCTTGTATATCGGTCCTTATCCTGTTTCGATAAGCTTTTATAGCTTTGCTGAACATACTACCAGGACTTCCAGAAATCGTAAATATCTTGTCAACCGTCGATGCATTTGGATCATACATTGGACAGTCTAACAGATTTGCCATCAATCCCTCGCATGTTACATGTTTTGTTCCGTTAAAAGCCAAATTCATGTTTAATATGCGTCCATAAAAAAGTATATCGTCATCTTCTTTAACACACACATAATGAATATACCTTCTCAAAACTGAATAATAGCTATGAAAAGGGAGAATGTCAAATTCAAACGTACCTGCTTTATTAGCCTCTAATTTCAACGTTGCGTTGAGAATATAATCATTATCTCCAGAACCAACCTCGTATAGTTCATATGTTACAGCTTTTCCTGTTGATGGATTAATTATACCAGGCTGGTATAAAGACACTTCAAACACGCCCATTTGGCATCCTCCCTCCCATTTTGATTTTTTGCGTTAATAGACGATTTTTAATTCATTCTTCCAGCAAGTGTCACCTGTTGCCCGAGCGATCTATTAACCCTCGGAGACATGTAACCAACAAGTGTTGTGCCATCCATATAAATTTTAAAATTCTTAATTTCTTCAGTCATAGCATCAATTTTCTCATTAAACTTATCTACCAAATTACTCATATCCTGATTGCGAGACGATTTTTCTTGTGTATCAATCTGCCTAGTTCTCTGCGAAGAAGCTATGCCAGACGCCAACGCAGAACTTCGACTCGGGACTATCGGGCTCGGGGTAAGTATCCTGTGTATACTTTCACTACCTGCTCTAATGTCACTAAGATCAAGAACCGGGCGAATGACGGGTTGATCAATGTCATTAAACCCAATAGCATCGCTCAAAGCCATCACGCCTTTTGTAGCAGTGTCAATTGCACCGTCAGCAACATTCCCGGCAGCATTACTAACTGAACGAGAATAGTATTCTAACCCTTTTGTTAAGCCAATATCTGCCATCTCGCCAAGCCACATAAACTCGCGAGAAGGCGAAGCAATTCCAAGTGCTTTCTTAGCAGCAAGGTAGGCATCAACTGCGACTTTTACAGCCATACGTGTAACATTATTTGATCCGTATGAAAGACCTTTTGCAACTCCAGAGTCCATATATTGTCCAACAGAGTCATACATGGCCTCCGTATTTTTGTCTTTAGCAGATACAGCAACCTGCTCAAGTACTTTACGCATGGCATACTCTGCTGCTCTACGTTTCGCTTCATCCGCAAGGCCTTCTGCTACCTTAGCAAGTGCTTGCTTACCTACTTCTTGTACAGTCGGTGCAGCAGCATCAGATCCATTATTGGCCGCATTCTCTATAACGGTTTGAATAGCTTCCTCTGAAAACCCAGATTGCCTCATATAAGCTTTTGCAAGTTGTTCTGAATTGACATTCATACTTGCAACATCAAAAAAGTTTTCATGCTTAAACAACTCTATTGAGGTTCCAATAGTTTTCTTTATATCGTCAAAACCCGTTGAGACATTCTCTCCTACAGAGTTTACAAACGTTCCAATTGTATCTGCCGCAGTTTGTGCTCTGGTTGAAGCGTAATTTCCGAGTTCTTCTATAGCGTTTTTTGTATCTTCATCTACACCACGTAAAAGTTCCTCACTAACATTTCCAAATAAACTATAATCCGTTTTCATTTCAGGCATAATACTTGCTGCAAAATTAGATACAGCGTTCCTAATACCTTCAATAAGCGATTGCCCTCCGGATTTTCCCGCTTCTTCAGCTTCTTTATTTATAACTTCTTTGTAACTATCCAAAGGAAATAAATTCTCCTCTGGTTGTATTTTCATACTCTCATCTATTTCAAGCCCGTACTCTGCAAAGAGTTCTTTAAGCTCGTCTAATGTCATTTCGCCGGCATCTTTAATTTTTCCAGAACGCTCAAGAAGTCCTTTTACAAAGCCTTCATCCACCATCTCGCCAAGATACATGAACTCTTTTGACGGAGATGCGATGCCAAGTTTTTTCTTAGCAGCCAATAAAGCGCCCCAAACAACATCCTCAATGGCATTTATCACGATGGGTGCATTATCAGAAATTCCGATTGCAACACCTTGATCGATAAACTTCCCAATGCCTTTAAAATCATCAAACTTACTTGTGAATGCAATCTTAATTTTTTCAACAAGATCTTTTATTGAATCTATAATCTTGACAATTGATTCTTCGTTTTCAAGTCCCGATTTAATCCAGGAAAGAATATCTTCTCCGAGAGTATTCATTACAACTACGATAGATGGTGAAGCGTTGACCATGCTTGTGTCAATTGCATTGAATATGGATGTTTGTAGACCAGAGATATTGGCGTTGGCGATGCCGTTGGCAATATTATCTATAATGCTTTGTCCAGCAGACCCAAGCGCTTTGACGGCGCTATTGTTTGTTTCCTCATCTGAAAAAGCCAGCGCCAAATTATCGAAGAAAGTCTTAATAGCTGTCGCTATCGGGCCACTCTTGAAAACCGTCATATTACTGGCAAAATCGGTCATATAAAGATCTACACCATCGGTCCTCTTCAACAAAGACAGAAGCTGATCGATAATGCCGCCTTCTTTAAATACCGTTTCTATTTTTGACGTATCAAAAGTTGCACCTGAAATAGAGTCTCCGAAGTCTCTTAACCCACCACCAAGGCTTCCGACATTGTCGGCAAAGTCTCCAAAGCTTTTATTGCCAAACAATAATTGTGACCACCAATTATCCTGAGTTAGCTCGTTGGCAACGTTCAGTAAACTATTAAGAACCCTATTAGCAAGGAATACTTTTCCAATATTCAAACCCACTATGCCATCGCCATAAACTTTCAGCGCATTACCAACGCCTGCGACATCTGCGGAAAACTGTGTAAGATTAAACTCATCAGTATCCGAATGAAAAACTTTCCAAAGCAGATCTAAAACATTAGAAGGACTTGTCAGCTTGTCCTTCATTTCATAAATCTTTATAAACTCGTCAAGTACATCATTTGCGTTCTTGACTTGCGTTGCACTGAGTTTACCTATATTTTCAGCGTAAGACGACAATGCTAATCCAAGTCCGAATATCTGAAGTGCAACAACAAATGCTCCAGGAACATTGATTCCAGAGAAGCCATCAGAGAATCCGTCTATCTTGGTTTGATCATAAGTCATACCCTGTATTTTATCTATCACTCCATTGGCTCTCTCGATATCGTCTTTTTTTAGTTTACCTATATTATCGGCATAAGATCCAAAAGCGAGTGACAGTTGGGAAATACCATTTGCCACGGCGCCCATATCACGCTGTTTTCCGTCACCATATGACGTAAGCTCATCGATTTCCTCTTGTGTAAACGCGCCTACAAGCTCACGCATCTTTTGAGCCATAGCTTGAATATCCAAGGGAGTGTTTTCTACAGCTTGCCCGTTTTCGCCGATCTCCCTGGTATCGAGTGCCTTAAAATATATTCCAAGCGCACCACCCAGTGCCTGTATACTGCTTGTAGCCTGCTCAATTTTTCCTTTATCTGTAACGATCCCAAGCAAATCTGTAGTCTGGGAAATAACGTTTGCTACAGTAGTTTCATCCCCGGCCTTCATTTGTGACAGAGTATAACCATAAGCGTATAAGCCGGTTCCGAACATATACAGCGAGCCAAGTTTTCCCAAGTCTGGAAGGGACGCATCATTGAGACTATCAGCAATCTCATCGGCTTTTTCCATCAGTGTTTTGGAATTGGAAGCACCGTTCAAAGCTTTCTGGTCAACAGCAGATACTGCAACTGCGAATAACTGGATCTTGTTTCCCATATCTTGTATGGCATTCATTTTCTTTTGCAAGCCCGTTGTAGTGATACCTAGAACCGATTTTACCATCTGCGGCAGGTTATCTTTTAAGAACTCTCCAACCTTCTTTAGTCGTTCAAGATTTATATTACTGGTACTCTTGTCAAAAGATTCCATGCCCCATCCGAGATATTTAATTGTACTGGAAAAACGCTTTAATGCCGAATCAGCTACTTTAGCCAGAATATCTATAGCGGCAGCCAGCACGCCAAACAAAGCCAATAAACCAGCTTCACCGATAAGAAGGCCGATCGGATTCGATGCAAACAATTTTCCAAGAACAGCAACAGTCGCAGCCATAATGGCAATCGCTCCGTCAATACCAATAAAGAACCATTTCAATATTTCTGGATCGACATCTTTGATCTTGTATATAACATCGCCAATAGCCCTGACAATCTTATCCATGGCATAAGCAAGCGTTGTAAACGTTATTGCATTTCCAATAGCGCCTATAAACGGATGCTTGCTTTTGTTCATAGTTTCCGCAATATAAACCAAACCGCCAAGTAATCCAGCAATAGCAAGCATAGCTACAGTAATAACTCCTGGATTATTTTGAGAGATAATAGTTACTAGCCGTCCAAATACTTCTACAATTACCCAAAGCGCACCGACAAGAGCAAGCATGCCAAGAATTTTAACACTACCCTTTCCTGGCGTCTTTGCCAATTTTATGCTTAATGCGCCAAGCGTAATAAGCATCGCTTCAATTATCAAGAAAGCTGCAATTACCGTTCCAGGCTTATCGATATACTCGACAAGCGTTTTCATCATCTCTTTGAAGGCCAGCACAAGTACATAAACACCAGAACACAATTTGAGAAAACCATCTAACTTTACACCAGGTTGTGATCCTTCGCTATTCTTTAACATAAGAATAGCTATGGCGCCAAGCGTAATAAGCATCGCTTCAATTATCAAGAAAGCTGCAATTACTGTTCCAGGCTTATCGATATACTTCGTAAGCGTTTTCATCATCGATTTAAACGCTACAACAAGTACAAGAACGCCAACACACAATTTGAGAAAACCATCTAAATGTGCACCAGTTTGAGATCCTTCGCTGTTCTTTAACATAAGAATAGCTATGGCGCCAAGCGTAATAAGCATCGCTTCAATTATCAAGAAAGCTGCAATTACCGTTCCAGGCTTATCGATATACTTCGTAAGCGTTTTCATCATCGATTTAAACGCTATAACAAGCACAAGAACACCAGCACACATTGCAAGAAAACCTTTTAATTCTATGCCTTGACCAGGTTGTTTAGTCAAATAAATAGCTATAGCGGCAAGTGCCCCAAGCATTAAACCTATAATAACAACCGCCCAGACAATTACTCCGCCTTCAGCATACTGTTTAATCGTCGTACACATTAGCCAAATCGCTGCTGCAATAATTCCAATAGAGCCCGCAAGCATTAAAGCTTGTTTGGCGCCATCATCATTTTGTCCACCAAGTTTATTAATAAGAATTATCGCAAGAGCCATGGCTCCAAGGACGGTTAAGAATCCTTTAATTCCGTCCCAAGCTTTATTCGCATCAATGATCGAAAGCAATCCAATCGCAGCCGCAACGATCATAATAGCTCCAGCTATCTTAAGAGCTGCCGTTCCAATCGTATCCTTAGGATCTTCTTTTCCAAACAAACTCTTAAGCGCGCCTCCAAGATCTTTAAAGCCCTTACCCAAATTTCTGGCAACCTGGATGGCACTCACAAGCGCGTATGAAGCGCCAATACCAATTACAGCAAGGGAAATCGCAGGCCAATTATCAAGAATCCATTTACCAAAATCCTTTAATTTATCTGCAACGGAAACAAAAGCGCCTTCTTTTGGAGGCTCCATGCCCTCACCTTTGCTTACGCCAAGCAAATCGTTCCATGCAGAAATAAACTTATCCTTAATGCCAATGAACCAGTTAACAATCTTGTCAAAAGTAGATAACTTTTCTTCGACAACTTCCATTGTCTTAACCATAGGAGCAGTGGAAGGTTTTGATCCTTTTGGTGTTACAGTGGCCTTTATCTCTTCCCCACCGCCAAATATACTCTGCCAAAGCTTTACAATACGATCCTTAATACCTTCCATCCAACCCAAAACTGGTTCAAACGCTTTAAAGCGAGCTTTCAATTCATCAAAGAACGACCCGCTCTCGCTCTGCTGCCCGCTTGCAAAGAATCCGGAGAACATATCGCCTATGTCACTGAAAACTCCCTTAATCTTTCCAAATATATTGGAGATGGAAATTTCCGGATGATCTTGCACAAATTTGTCTATAACGACTTTGAACTCAGTAAACTTGTTCTTTATTACATCAAAGCCCTCACCAAATTTTCCACCGAGCCATCCGCCAACCTCTTTTATCTTGTTTATAAAGTTCTCAATGGTTAGCTCCGGATGATCTTCCTTAAATTTGGAAATTGATTCCTTTAGTTTTGCAAGCTTTTCAGAAATCCAAGTAAAAACACTATCTTTTCCCTGCTTGAAGCTAGCACTTCCAAACCCAACCTTAAGCAAACCAAATAGTGTTTTAATCTTATCAATCAAAAAAGTTATGATTGGACCAACAACAGATTTTACAGTCTCAAATACGTTGGCAATAATACCAAATGCTGGAACTTGTTTAATATAATTCTTTAAAAATCCAAAAAAGTTTCCAAAAGTGTTCCGTTTACCAGTTGACTCTAAAAAAGAATCATAAGCATCCAGGAACGTATTCAAACCATTCGCAACATTTTGAATAAAGGATCCAAATGGGGCAAATGCTTTTGTGACATTCTTTACAAAATTGCCGTACACATTATCCTTATCCAGATCTTTTGCGAGATTTTCAAACATAACGCCAAATACAGAACCAAATCTATATCCAACATCGATAAGCGGCTTAAACATGCCGAGAATATTCCCTGCGATTTCTGTAATAGCTCCGGCAAACTTACCGGCAATTTTTAGTGCTGCACCCCAACCTTTTACAATATTCTGGAGCCGCATCATAGCTACTGTAGTATGTTGGGTTGTCTTCTCGGACTCTTCTGCAGCCTCTTTATTTTCTTTTACCGCTTCCTTTGCAGACTCAACAGCTTTTTTATTAGCCCGCTCAGAAACTTCTGTATTTCTTGTAATTTCCTGGGAATTGGTTAAAGCTATATAGCTTAATCTATCCCATTCTCCTGTTTCTTTTATACCAAGATCTTTTTGTAATTTTGCAACTGCAGCTTTCGTTTCAGGTCCATATATACCATTTGCTAAGCTCTTGTCCAAATATCCACCTTTAACAAGCTGCTCCTGAAACGCTTTTATATCCTTGCCGCTCATTCCTTTTTTAAACTCTTTGCTCATTTTGTCGTATTCCATGAGCAAATGCTTTCCGGTTTTCAAAGCGGTTTTTGTATTCTGATCCCAAACACCTGTCTGTGCAACACCAAGCTGCTCCTGTATCTTTTTGATAGCGGCTTCGGTCTTTGGACCAAATATACCATCAACAACTAATTGCTCACTATCATTAAGATACTTATTTAGCTGTTTTTGCAACGATTTAATGTCATCACCGCGAGCGCCTATTCTTATTCCTTTATCGGCATGCTTTTGAAGCTTTAAAAGTGCTTCTTCCGTTTGAAGAGCTGCTTTGGTAGCTTCGTCCATAATACCGGTTTCAGCAACACCAATCTCTCGCTGAAGCGCCTTTAGTGCACCTTGAGTTTCTGGTCCAAAAATCCCATCAGCACCATACTTGTCAAGTCTAAAACCTAACTTAATAAGCTGTTTCTGAAGTTTCTTGACATTCTCTCCGCGCATACCACGCTTAAGACCAGTCTCAACAGCACCGAGATCAGTAGCAACATTTGCAGTTTCTTCTCTAAGACCGCTCACAGCTTTTGTTGCTTCTGTAACGCTTTCGGTTATCTCGTCCGTCTTGTTGGCGATTTCTTCAGCTTTTTCAGCGGTCTTCTCTTCTTCCTCCTGTACTTTCTGTTGAAGCCCGAACATTTCAAGAAGATCGGCCGACCATTCTTTTAACGCTTTTGTACCGTCGTACAAAGCCTGGGTCATGTTTTCAGGTTTTAGTATAGGAAAGACGTTTGTAAGTGCTTTGCCAACGCCTTTAACGATATTCATAAAGGTCTGCCACAAATTAGAAGCAGCTTCGATCAAATCGTTATATCCGCCCATTTCATGCCAGGATTTCAGAACTTCGTTGCGCCATTTAATAAAAATAGCCACATAATCATACATAGCATTAGCTACATCCGTCCAAAGAACTTTAGCTTCGTCAAGATTGCCGAATATGTACTTGTACGACTCCATCCAGCCAGAGCTTAATGCATCCTTTACCGCCTGAACAGCATCACTAAAAGACAACGCCTTTTGCGCAGCCTCATAAGCGGTCTGATCATTTGCATATTTTTCTAGCACTTTTAACAAAACATCCGAAGTAAACCAACCCTCACTAAGCGTGTCGTTAAAATTCTTGAAATCAACCGTAGTTTCTTTAGTGGCTGCTGCAACTTGTTCCTGTGCTGCAGCTATTTTTGCATCTCGATCTTTGGTAGCTGCTTTCGCTTTATCTAATGCTTTTTCTGCTTTCTTTAACTTTTCTTCATTAGTCGTCACGATAGAACCGATTCCGTTTCCTCTGTCCTGAAGAACGCCAAGCTCTATAGCCGTTTCTATTGCAAGTTCCTTAAATTCTTTCGTAGACATATTAGCGTTTTCTATAGAACGCCAATCTATTAATTTGACAGAGCCAGTTGCCATAGATTGTGATAAGTTATAAAAAGCTCTGTTCGCTTCTTGTATCCCGGCACCAGATTTTGCAGCCCAGTTGGCAATGCCTTCCATAGATTCTTCAGCAACCTCAAGGTCTACGCCAGCTGATGTGAATTTACCAATCGATGTAACCATCTCTGAAAAATCGTAAGAGGTTTCATCGGTATACTTCTGAAGATCGCCTAGAACCTTTTCAACTTCAGCAACAGACTTACCAGTAGCATTAGTAATTGTTTGTACTGCTTTTGTATAAGTTTCATACTTACTTTGACCAGCGGACATATCGCTGAATCCGAAGAAAGCGTCTGCAACCTTCTTACCAGCGTCCAAAGCTTTATCGGCAATTCTTCCAAGTGCAGCGTCGGCAATTTTTCCAAGCGGTTCAAACCTACTGGCGATGAAGTCGACGGATTCTGCCAAACCAGAGAGATTCAGATTGTTAAACGCATTCTCAATATTCTTAAGGCTACCCTCAACCCCATCAAAGTTTAGAGCTTTCTTCAAATCGTCAAGAGTCTTAAGACTTTCTGATACACCAGATTCAAACTGTTTGTTATCAAATGTCATTTGAACAACGCGTTCGTCAATGTTAGGCATTCTTCGTCACCTCCATCCATAAGTTTTTACCTATGAGATCAAATATAGGAGCAAGGGCCGGATTAATGTAATCGACACCCTGCACATAATATCCTTGAGAAGTACCATGGCCTTTCTGAATAAGAATAGCAATGTTTGCACCTTTAACAACATTACTATTGTTCCAGCTTATGATCAAACCCTCATTGGTCTGTTCAATCGAGTAAGTCCAACTAGCAGCGGTCTTTCCAGTAGCTTTTGGAGTAGCCTCATATAAAGCGCTAACGCCAGCCTCGCCATAGTACTGCAGGCCTTTCTTATAATCTCCCTCACCGATTTTCTTAAAGAACGCTTCAGTTTTCTTGAAGTCACCCTTCTGCTTGAATTTTATCATTCGGGAATCATCCTCTCGTACCCATGGCTCGTTTTCTAGATTCATTCAGTGCCCTATTGCTGGACAAAATATCCTTCTTCCGCATCTTCTTGCTGGGCTGATTCTTAATCTCGCAAACTCGAATAAGCGTAAGCAAGCGGTTCAAATGCCACTTCTGGTATTCAGAAGGTATTTCATACGCGATCATCCAATAATAGATAAGCTCGGAAGTTACAATCTGTCCCTTTCCTCCAGGCTTGTTACTTCCCGGTTGTTTATTGTTAAACCAAGTCGCTGTCATCGGGTCGTTTATATAGTTACCTACCTTTACATACACATCCCTTGGTAGGTATTCATATGCATTGGGATTTACATTTGTATTCAAAGTCATACACCGAATATAATCGGTAGATTCTTCGAGAGTCTTTTCTTTTGTTTCCAAAAACGGCTTTTTCCATTTCGACTCCCATTTTGAAATTGAAATAAGAGAATGCTCCAGAAAAAGCGTTACTTTTGGATAATTAAAGAACTCCTGTTTAGAGTCGTCAAAAAACTCCCTTTCCGGAACATCGATCTGAAGCATTCTCTGTCACCTGATTCTGTTATTTAAGTATTGGTAGGCAGCGGAGTTAATGTCGTGGAGCCCTCCGGTGCCTGAGGCAGTACGTTGGTCATAAATGTCGTCGCGGCTTCGGAATTAGTGGCCAGTTCCATGAAAAGCTCGGAATAGGCTTCGGTTGCTGCAAACTCAGAAGAAATCTCAGGGCTCTTATAAAAGTGTTTTCCGTCGGGAGACTTCTGACCATATGCTTTCAGAATAATCTCCTTGAACATCTTCACCAACTGTGCCTGATCCTTCTCGGAAATGATCTTCTCGATCAACTGCTGCATGCCGCCGCTCGTCGACAGTTCCATCTCCATGCATTCCGCCTTGCTCAGGTTGAAGAAAAACGTTTCAGTTCTTTCGTTTCCGTCGTAATCCGTGTAAGTAATAGCCTTCTTAAACATGTTACTCTTCTCCTTTTTCCTTAAAAGTCGGAGGGCCAGCCGAACTGATTACCCTCCATTAGTCATTTGTTTATCAGGTCGTAGTAGAGCTTCCGCCGACAAGTGCCAGCAAAGCATCGGGAGCGGGCAGAGCGCCGCCACCGTAGAGCGCGTTCTCCAGAGCAGTCAACTTAGAAGAATCCAGCTTCCAAGCGTCGATCGTAATCTCAGAAGTGGGCTTGTAGCCAGTCACGTTGACCGGGGTCGTGGTAACTTCCCAGCTGAAAGTGATCGCGTCGGGAGAATCGTTGATCGTCTCGTAGGAGCGCTCGGAAGGCGAGGCGGTGCAGTTATAGATCACATGGATCTTGTAATTATTGGCCTCGGTGTCAGTATCGCTACCAACCTTGGTGCGATAGGAGAAACCGAAAGGCTTGCGGCTCTGCTGGCCGATGTGAACACCGTCAACAGGACTGGCAGAACCGTCGCACTCGCCGAACTCGTCGGGATAGGTATACGCCTCGATAGTCAAGCCGAAAGTCTCGGCAGAACGCAGCGTGGCATACTTGATGTTGTCAGCCCACAGGTCAGTAGGCTCAGCACCGTCGGGGCTCTCGGTAACACCGGTCAGACCATTCCAGGCGACGCCGTTGCCATAAACACCGGTGGCGGAGTTCAGAACGTACAATACGCCGTGGTCGACACCGGTTTCAAACAGGCGCTCGCCAGTGGCATCCCAAGTAATAGCGGTAGGCATATTAATATTCCTCCTCAAATAAATAATCCGACCTTACCAATAAAGCCGGAATGGATAGTGATACAAATTGTCCGCTGGATAAGGTTTGTCAGCAGAGCATAAGGGTAATCTGATAATCTGGTTCCTGGTATCGTCCTCAGGATCTCTTGTAATGTATTTAATTGAATACTGATCATATATCGCATACGGGGCGTTATCCGCGAACGTAACATCAGGTTTCTCCAGATCATAGATGATACATGGATACTTGATTTGTTTTCCAGTAGGAGGCTGAAAATATACGTTACTGCAGAAAGTATGCAATATCTCGCTCAGTTTATTCCGCGGTTTCGCCATTATACACGCCTCCGATTGACAATATCAGACGAGGATAGTTGGAGGCGTCCACACCGGTCACCTTCCATGCCGTCCCCATCCATTTGACATAGCGCATGTCCGTCATATGTGAAAACGCATATGGATTCGCGGTAATACTGATCTGATTCGAAAGGGTAACATCATCGTTAAGTTGATCCTCGCTACTCTTGGAAATGTTACGAAAGTTCTTGAGAAGTTCACCTTTGTAGAATTGCTCTACAGGTTTCTCCTTCCAAACATCAGGCGAGTTTTCATCCTTAACTGTCTCAATGTATCCAACAGCTCCATAAAACCTAGGCATACGCTATGTCACTCCCATTTTGATTTTTAGTCGGTCGTGGTAGTGCCAGAGCCGCTATTGGACTTGAAGACCGCAATGGCGGAATAGGGCTTCATCAGCATGCCAGAGCAACGGGTCTCAATCAGATACTTGAACTGGTTATAGTCAATGTCGAAATCGTCGAACATATTGACCTCGCCGCCCTTGTCGGTGCCCACGCCATAGTCGTTCAGGTTGACGATAATACCGATCAGCTCGCGACCCTGGGCGTCGGTGTAATTCTCCAGCAGCTCGCAAGGTACGATATTACGGACACGAATCGCGGACGCAACCTGAGCCTCGGTGTCGTACAGGCGACGGCCGATGGAATCCTCAACCAGCAGCATGTCGGTCAGCCAGTCTTCCGTGGTATAGAAGGTGGGGCTGCCAGTGCCCTTGTAGAACTTGCGGCCTTTGATGATGGCCTTGATCGCCTTCTTAGCGGTCTCTTCGTCATCAGCGCCGGGAGCAACGTACTGCTTAACAGTGAAGAAATCGACGTCACTGACGATAGGACGAATCTTGTCTTCGAAGATCTTATCCTCACTGCTGACGGGACGGCCGTCACCGATCAGGATCGCGCGGGCCAGTTCCTCATTGAGCATCATCCGCATCTCGGTCTTCACCCAGGCGACAACAGCGGGCTTGGCCAGGTCGATCAGGTCGTCGCGGTCGAACTTCTGCTTCTTGTACACGGTGGTGGGAGAGCTCTCACGCTTCATCAGGCTGAAGAACTCTTCCTTCTTCAGATTACCCTTCAGATAACCCTTCGCACGGGCCTCATCCTCGGTAATGTTGGCGAAGGTGGTCTTAATGCGAGCCCAGGGATACTTCTTTACGCCGGCCAGAACCGCATCAACCCAGGTGGTCTCGCGCTTTACGAACTCGGGCAGGTCATTGAGCTCATGGGCTTCGGGGAACAGATACTCCAGGCCGTTGATGCCGTAACCAACGGTGTTAGCGTACTGCTGGTTGGTCACCTCGGGCACAGTCAGACCGGTAGTATCGATAGCATGGGCCAGAGCGCCGCCTTCCTGCATATGATGCTCATAGGACTTGCGCAGGGAGCCATACTTCTGACCTTCCTTGATCACGGTCTCAATGGCATCACGCATCTCGGCATGGGCCAGAGCGACTTCGTTGCCGCCGTTGTTTTCAAACAAATTATGGGACACTTTGTCTTCCTCCTCGTTATTCTGATTCTCAAGCGCCTGACCAATCATGAAGTAAACAACATTCTTCTGCTTTTCACTCATGGAATCAAAGACGTCCTTAACAGTCTCCTCGTCCTCGTGCTTGAGCTCCTCTTTCTTTTCAGTCTCGGTAGCCATGTCGGGCTCCTCCTTTTCATCTTCCTCGGACGCTTCCTTTTCGTCTTTATCATCCTCGGTTTCTTTCTTGGGATCTTCCTTCTTCTTTTCTTCTTCATCGTCATCAGAATGCTCGATTACGATGTTCTCACCGTTGAAGAGAAGCGCGTCAAAATCGTCGCAATCCTCATCGTAGCTGTGCTCAAAGGACAGTTCCTCGATTCGAGCGCCTGGATTAGCGCCGGCAAGGCACAGACTGACCTCACGGATCATGCCATGGATCACGTCTCCGCCCTTCTGGACGAGATTGTTGGCATAAATAGAAAGGGCCCTCACGTCTCCGTGTTTGACAAGCTCCTTTGCGTTCTTGCCAGACGCGGTTTCGTTAAAGGACCCATAAGTATAAACGCCGTCTTCCCGATTCTCCAGGATCGCGTGACCCAACACCTTGCCGGGATCATCGTGCTTATGCGCCCAGACCAGCGGTACTTTCATACCGTCACAGTCAATAAACGCGTCCTTTCGAATCGTTCGACCGTCCGCACACTTAAGATTGTTTTTAGTGGCGTAACCACCAAAGTCGAACCTAGGCATTTTAGTTACCTCCAAATATTTGGGCTTAGGCGGTGTTTGGCGATTCAAGTAGCTGCTTCAATTCCGAAATAGGCATCTGTGCTATTTTGTCTTCAGATAGCTGTTTTTCTTTCTCTTTGCTGCCATTTTGAATTTCCGGGTCATCGCCTTGTTGGTTGTCATCTTGATTGAGTCGCCTGTTTCTGAGCTCGTCAGCCTTCGGATCATCCGCAGGCTTAAAGCCGATAACAGAGCGAACCTCGTTGGGCGTAAGCACTTCGTTACCGACAAACTTCTCAGCAATGTCGGCAATCTTGCTGGCCGGAACGAGTTTGAACGGTTCAGACGAGAAAATTATGGAATGTCCCTGCGTCCGTGCCGTCTTAGTTAAGAACTTTCGTTTCATCTCGTCTACAATCGCAGAGAGAATCGGCTCAACGGTTCTTGTCGAGTAGTTAATCATGGCGTCTTCACTGGCGGTACCGTTCAGTATCTCCGGCGTAACGCCAAGCTGGGAATAGAGCATATTCATCAGATACTCAATCTGATTGAGAAGATTGTTTTCAACGGGGCGATTGAGCTGTGTAATGCGCTCAGTTCCGTCCGTGTAGGCGATACCATACTTGGAAGCAGCCAGCTGCATTTCGATGTCTTTGCGCCGCTCCTCAGCCTGCTTCTTGCGGGTTGGAGATTTAACCACATACGGCAACTGAATGATCAAGTCTAGCTTTCCAGAACCACTCTGCTCGTCTACGGCGTCCAGAATATTCAGTTTTCGGATAAGTCGCTGCAGCGTAGAGTTCGGCTCGTTCATCACCATATAGAACGGATTTTGAACAATGGCTGCCAATCGCTTCGGAACCTCAATCTCTT
>JAEIGA010006805.1_pt1 | contig 17375 bp, 12 predicted proteins | sample 9270691 | NCBI WGS metagenome assembly JAEIGA01 (sample SAMN17057246, study PRJNA624740) | gut metagenome | biome: biome; isolation source: fecal sample | host: Bos grunniens | place: China: Xizang | collected 2019 | reverse complement strand
TGGCAAGTACATCCTCGCCCTGCAGGCGGCGGCTGTAGTCGCGTGTTACAAGGTCCCACATTATAAACTGGTAGGTTTTGCTCAGTTCCTTGTATTGGCTGCGTCGTAACAGTCCGTGTGGCGGGCGGAAAAGGTTGCTGTGTATAAGGCTGTTGGCCTTTTCTACATTCTCAATATACTCTTTCTTGTCTGTAAATAGTCCTTTCAGGTGGTTGAAGGTGTGGTTCCCGACCCTGTGCCCGTTCTCAACCACCAATGAGTACTCATGTGGGTGCTTGCGCACATTGTCTCCAACCATAAAAAAGGTTGCCTTTATATTGTATTTGCCGAGCAGGTCAACGACCCAGGGGGTGATGACGGGTATCGGTCCATCGTCAAAAGTGAGATAGACCACCTTCTCATCAGGGTTCATTCGCCACAAGGCCTTTGGAAAAAGCCTGCGTACAAAACCGGGCACTTGCTCTATAAACATTCTTTTTTGCAGCTTATTTATTCTGTTTCATCAATCGTCTCAATGCCGGTTCAATCTTTCTCAATTCGGCATTTGACATCTCAAGGTCATTGAGTGTCTGGTAAATGCTTCCAATTACCATCTGCTTCATCTCGCTGCTTTGCCTGTTGCGTATCTTGTCGAGAATCTCCACCTGCTTGTTGAAACAGGTGCAAAGCGCATCTACTATATCTTCTCTTGCAATATCTCCGGTGTTGGCCAGCAGTTTCCATGCTTGTCCGGCGAGTGATACGCGGTGGTATAGCATAATGTCGTTTATCTCGCTTGCAGGCAGGGCATTGTACCATTCTATGTGTTCAAGTTCATTCTTGAGAATGCTGTTTGCCATTGCATTGCGTCTCTGCTTTAGCATCTCAAGGGTATCGTCGCCCAGGTAGAGTTCCTTGATGACCTGCTGTCTGATGTAATCATCATTCTCATTACTCTGCTCAAGTTCTTTCCTGTAGTCATTCTGCACCTTGTAGATGATGTCGTAGATATTTGCAAGTGCAATAGTGTTATCCCTTAAAGCATCGTATGCTACAATTTCATGTGGCAGTTCGTTGTAGACCTTCTCCAGAACTTCGATAATTCGGGCATCCTCGGTATCGCTGTTTATCATGTCTGTTGCCAGTTGCGCAACAAGATTGCGATGGGTGCTTATCATTCTGCGTATTGTCTCATCGGCATAGTAATCCTTGTGCTCCTTTACGCCGCCCCACTTGAAGCGGTTGATGACATTGTCGCAGAAGCGGTCGATGTCTACCGGATGCTCTCCTGCGCCGGTGTCATATCCCAGTTTGCTCCAGTCGAACGGTGTTATGCGGTATGCCAGTCCTTCGTGAACAAAGAACTTTGTCAGTACCGATGGGTAGTTCTTCTCGCCCACTGTCATTGACATGTACAGCGGACGCTCCCAGTTGGCATTGGCAATCATATCAAACAGAATTAGCTCATGTCGATAAAGGGCGCTCTTGTCACTGATGTCAATGGTCATGTATTCTGGCATGTTCTCTTCATACTCAGCCGGTATGACCATGCCGGAACGCACCACCGCAGCCGAGTCTATTGGAATGTAGAGTTCCTCGCAAGGAATTATGCTCTTTGGTATCTCAATATACTCCCTTCTTGAGCGTCCCTCGTTTATTGCAGCCTCGTAGAGTTTGATTATCTCGTCGACAACCTTGCGTGCCTCGGATTTCTTCTGCGCATTAGCCTCAAGAATCCAGTGCTTGGTAATCTTGTTCATCTCGAACGGGTTGTCGCCGAATGCTTTCTTGAATTTCTCGGGGAATGCATTGCGGTATTGCATGATGAACTCCTCCATTGGGAATACATACACATAGATATTTGTGTTTCCTGCATAGTTTATTCTGTCCCATGTGATGGGCAGGCTTGGCGAGTCGTATGCGGGGCGTTTCATTTGGTCGGTGTACCAGTCGGTCTGCAGATATGAGAGGTTGCATACGCGTGCGTCGGTGCGTTCTCCCTCAACCTCCTGGCTGTACCACAGCGGGAAGGTATCGTTGTCGCCACAGGTGAAGATGATTGGGCATCCCTCGTCAGGCAGCGTATTCAGATAGTTCTGGCCAAAATCGGGGCAGGCGTATCGTCCGCTACGGTCGTGGTCGTCCCAGGTCTGTGACACCATCTGCACAGGGACAAGCAGGCACACTGCAGCAACAATGCCGTTGATAACGGCGCTGTCCTTCTTTTTGAACACATTGCTTGCATAGTTGGCAATGCCGGCAACGCCCAAGCCAATCCATATTGCAAAGGCGTAGAAAGATCCTGCGTATGCGTAGTCGCGCTCACGTGGCTGCAGGGGTGTCTGGTTAAGATAAAGCACAATAGCAAGGCCGGTCATGAAGAAAAGCATGAACACTACCCAGAACTGTTGCTTGCCCTTTTTGCCGTTTGACAACTGCCAAATGAGACCAATGATGCCAAGTATGAATGGCAGGGCAAAGAACACGTTGTGTCCCTTGTTCTCCTTGATGCTTTCGGGGAGTTTGTCCTGGTCGCCCAGGCGCATATCGTCAATGAACGGTATGCCGGTTATCCAGTTGCCGTACTCTCTTTCGCCATAGTTGTTCTGTATGTCGTTCTGGCGACCTACAAAGTTCCACAGGAAGTAGCGCCAGTACATATGGTTCACCTGGTAGTTCAAGAAGAATCCCAAGTTGTCTATCTGTGTGGGAACCTTCACTTCAAGCGGCTTGTTCTGTTGCTTTCTTATGTCAATGAACTTGGCACGCTTGGTGTTCCTGATGTTTCTGCCAATCCATCTCTCATACTCACCGGCGTGGTCGCTGCTGTACATGCGCGGGAACAGCATGTTCTGGACAAAACTGTACTCCCTGTTGTAGTCGATGATTTCATACTCGTCGGGGTCCGAAGGGTTCTTCTTCTCCACTCGCATGTAGATGGGGCTTGTCTCAACAGAGATTGCGTTTCCGTCCCTGTCTCTGTCTACCTCGGCGTCAAAGCACTCTCCGTAGAGGAGCGGGCGTGAACCATACTGCTCGCGGTTGAGGTATGAGCCCAGTGTGAAAATGTCCTCGGGTGAGTTCTGGTCCATTGGGGTGTTCGCCGAGGAGCGAATGACAATGAGGGCGTATGACGAGTAGCCAATCATAATGAGCAGCAGGCTCAGGAACGAGGTGTTGAACACTCTGCGGCTTACAAGATACTTTGTTGTAATTTCCGAGCCCTTGTAGAGTGTAGTGTTTCTTGTGCAGATGATGTAGATTACTGTGAGTATTACCGCTCCAAAAATGAGGCTGCCGGCGACACTGTTGCCATAGAACGGGATGCCAAGCAATGCTATGGCAAGCGCAAAGGTACCAGCAATGAGTTTCTGGCTCTTGTCCTTTTCTGTGAAGTAGATTCCGGCAACGAGTGTAGCAAAGAGCAGCACGATATATATGTACAGTCCGGTATTGAATGGGAGTCCAAATAGGTTAACAAACAACAATTCAAACCAGCCACCAACCTTTACAACACCCGGAACAATGCCGTACAGTACAACTGCAACAATTGCTGCCGACACTGCCAAAGCCAACAGTGAACCCTTGAAACTTGCATTGGGGTACCTCTTGTAGTATACCACAAGCACAATTGCCGGGATACACAGCAGGTTCAATAGGTGCACGCCTATTGACAAGCCAACAAGGTATGCAATGAGTACAAGCCAACGGTCGCTGTGTGGCGCATCGGCATTCTCTTCCCATTTGAGTATGAGCCAGAACACGACTGCGGTGAAGAGTGAAGAGTAACCGTATACCTCACCCTCAACGGCGCTGAACCAGTATGTGTCGCTCCAGGTGTATGCCAGTGCACCGACAAGGCCCGACGCAAAGACGGTTATCATCTGCGCTTTGGACAGATGACCATTGCTGTCGGCGAGCAACTTGCGTGTCAGGTGCGTGATGCTCCAGAAGAGGAACAGGATGCCTGCGGCACTGAGCAGTGCCGACATTATGTTTACCATATATGCTACCTTGTCGGGAGCTGCAAACATGGAGAAGAAGTTGGCTGTGAGCATGAAGAATGGGGCACCGGGCGGGTGTCCAATCTCAAGTTTGTTGCCCGAAAGGATAAACTCGGGACAATCCCAAAAACTTGCAGTTGGCTCAACTGTAAGGCAGTAGGTCAATGCTGCGGCAAGGAATGTTACCCATCCCAAGACATTGTTCCAGATTCTGAACTGTTTCATTATATTGTGTGAATTTTTATTTTCTCCCGTGAAAAGGGGTATAAGCCTTCTTAAAACGTGCAAAAATACCTAATAAATAGCACAGGGCAAAATAATAGAAGATAATTTGCCCCTGCATTAAGATTTATTTATAAAAAAGAGTGAAAACCAAGTGGCTATAGCGGGTCGATATCGTAGTACATTACGATAGAACGGTAGCGGGGCTGCTCGCAATAGGCCTGCTGGATGTTCCTGAGCACTTCGTTTACCTTGTATTGCGAGAGTGAATTCTCTATCTTGAGCACAATTTTCCTGATGTAGAGTTGTTTTACCTTTGCAACGGGGGGGAGGTCGGGGCCAAGTACGCGGTTGTCAAAGATTTCACGCATACGACGTCCAATGAGTTCCGAGAACTCCTCAAGAACCTTCACATCGCGGTGCTTCATGTAGATGTAAATGAGCCGATAAAAAGGTGGATAATGGAAAAGAAGACGCTCCTGCAGTTGCTGGTCATAGAATGCTGCATAGTCATTGTCCACAATCTGTGGAATAACCGGAGCATCGGTCATCTTTGTCTGCAGATAGACGTTACCTCTTCCATTCTTGCGTCCGGCTCGCCCGGCAACCTGTGACATCAGTTGGAATGCACGTTCTGTTGCCCTGAAATCGGGGTAGTTGAGCAGTGTGTCGGCATTCACTATGCCAACGACATCTACATTGTCAAAGTCGAGCCCCTTTGAAACCATTTGTGTACCTATGAGAATATCGGTCTTCCCATCCTGAAAATCGCTTATAATCTTTTCATAGGCTGTGCGGGAGCGTGTGGTGTCGAGGTCCATGCGCTTGATGCGGGCCTCGGGGAACAGGTTCTGTAGGTCGTTCTCAATCTTCTCTGTTCCGTAGCCCAGGGTGACAAAACTGCGTCCTTCGCAGTTGGGGCAGTGCTTGGGGGCCGGTATGGTGTATCCGCAATAGTGGCACACAAGCTTGTCGGCATTCTTGTGCAGTGCAAGGCTCACATCACAGTGCTTGCAGCGAGGTACCCAGCCGCAGGTGCGGCACTCTATCTGTGGTGAGTAGCCACGACGGTTCTGGAACAGTATTATCTGCTTCTTTTCTTTCAGGGCGTTGCTCATTGCCTCTACCAAAGGGTCGGCAAAGGGGCCTACTGTGAGTTTCTTGCGTGTATACTCCTGCATGTCAACCACCTCAATGTGCGGCATCTGCGCAGCGCGGTGCCTGGTAGTGAGGCTTACAAGGGCATATTTGCCGGTTGTGGCATTGTAATAACTCTCAATGGATGGCGTGGCGGTGCCAAGCAGGGTCCTTGCTCCATAGAACGAGGCAAGGACAATAGCTGCGTTGCGTGCATTGTATCGTGGTGCCGGCTCCTGTTGCTTGTAGCTGTTCTCGTGCTCCTCGTCAACAATCACCAGTCCCAGGTTCTTGAATGGGAGAAATACCGATGAGCGCACGCCCAGAATAATCTCATAAGGCTCGTCGCCAAGCTGTTTTTTCCAAATCTCAACCCTTTCGGCATCGGTGAATTTCGAGTGGTAAAGACCTATGCGGTTGCCGAATACTCGGCGCAACCTCTCTACAATCTGCTTTGTGAGGGCAATCTCGGGCAGCATATAAAGCACCTGTTCACCGCGTTTGATGGCTTCGGCGATGAGGTGGATATAGACCTCGGTCTTGCCTGCCGATGTAACGCCGTGCAGCAGTGTTACGTTCTTTTGTGTAAAGGATTCCTTGATTTCATCGAATGCTTTCTGTTGTGCATGGCTCAGTGTGTTTACCGGCTGGCAGGGGGAATTGTTGCGCTCAAGCCTGCCTATCTCAACCTCGTAGGTCTCAAGCACTCCCTTCTCCTGCAGTTGCTTGTATATTGGCGGTTGCACCTGCGCCAGTTCTATTAGGCGATGCTTGGCAATCTCCTTCGGGCTTTCACTAAAGGGCTCTGCTTGCTGCAGATAGGTCATCAGCAATCTCTTTTGGCGTGGAGCGCGCCCAAGTGTCTGCATCAGTAGGTTCAGCCACTTCTCGTTGCGGTATTCTGTCGCAAGGCGCACTCTCTGCTCGGTGCGTGGCTTGAACTCGCCCTTGAGCCCTTGAGGTATTGCCGCCTTGTAGATGTCGCCCAAAGAGCACAGGTAGTATCTGGATATCCAATCCCAAAGCCTTACCTGGCTGTCGAGCAGAATGGGGGTATCGTCGAGCACCTCCTTTATTGGCTTTACGGTGTAGCCTGCAGGCTCATTCTCGTGTACTGTCGCCACCAGCGCTGTGTAACTCTTTTTGTTGCCCAGGGGTACGGTCACGCGGCAGCCGGGGAGTGTTCTTCCCTCAAGTTCGCGCGGAATGCTGTATGTGAAGGTTCCGGGCAGCGGCAGTGGTAATATGACATCGGCAAATTTGCTCATAACGCAGTTGCGAAGTTATTAAAAACAGTTCAAACAACAAAATATGGAGCAGGCTGCATTTCTTTTTTATTGCTTTGCTTGAAATGGATAAAATATCTATTTTTGCATTGAACGTATAAATGTGAATGACATGTACAGGATAAGAATTGTGCAGTTTATATTATTGATGATGTTGCTGTGTGCCGGTTGTGGCGCCAGCAAAGAGGAAACAGCACGCATTGCGGCATACAGGGATGCAACAGCAAGGGTGCAAGAGGCCAATAGTTCCGAGGAACTGCTTGAGATATCCTACAGCCTTCACCTTGAACTTCTTGAACTGAATGGTGTGGATGATGCCACAGAGCATCGCAGTGTTGTCAAGGCCAGGAATGAGTATGAGGCCTCTCTCAAGAGCAAGGAGATGGAGTTATATGCAGCAAGACACTCAAGGAAGTAGCGACGCTACTTCCTTGAGCGTCTTTATATCGCAGGGCAATTGCTTGCAAGGGAATCCCTTAGTTATCGATAAAGTTCTTGATGTCGTTACCTGTGGGGCTTTGGAATGTCTTTAGTCCAAACTCGGGCAGCGTGGCAAGGATGTACTCGAAAACCTCGGCCTGCAGGTGTTCATAATCGACCCAGGCTGTGCCGTTGAAGAAGAAATAGAGTTCCAGCGGTAATCCTTGCGATGTAGGTTGCAGTTGACGCACCATTATGGTCATCCCTTTGTTTACTTTAGGGTGGTTCTTGAGCCATAATTCAAGCCACTCCCTGAACACTGTGAGGTTCACCGACCTGTCACTTTCGCCTACAGATACACCCTTTTCCTGCAGCCTCTTTATCTCCTCCTTGCCGCAGAAGGCAACAGAATTCATGTCAATGAAAATTGAGCGCTTGATGCGTCGTCCACCGCTGTCGAACATGCCTCTCCAGTTCTGGAATGATTCACTGACGAGTGCGTATGGCGGCACTGTGGTGATGGTATTGTCCCAGTTCTGCACCTTTACGGTTGTGAGTGATACGTCGACCACCTCGCCGTCGGCACCATATTTCTCCATTGTAATCCAGTCGCCAGGGCGAAGCATATCGTTTGCCGACAACTGTACACCCGCTACAAGTCCCATTATACTGTCCTTGAAAACCAACATAAGCACCGCTGCCGATGCACCAAGACCTGCAAGCAGTTTTGTGGGGTCTTTGTCTATGATGATGCTTGTTACGAATATTATTCCAATGCAGATGACTATAATCTTCATCATCTGAAAAACTCCTTGCAAGGTGTGGTTCTTGGTCTTCTTTGCCTGGCTGGATATCTTGTTGAGCGATGTCAGTACATTGCAACATATCTTGACAAAGACAACCGTGAGGTATATGTAGCATACTTTAGAGGTAATTTCATATAAAGCAGTCCCTTCCATTGCGAGCATAGGCAGCACGGCAAGCAGTATAATGCCTGCAATGAGGTTGCATACGTTCTTTAGTGTTGCTACATTGAATATAATTTCATCCCATTTGAACTGTGTCCTTTGTGTAATTCTGTTGCTGATTGGAATGATGATTTTCTGGCAGATGAAACTGCTGACATAGAACAGCAGTACTATGCACAGTATCACGCACACCCAATGTATGATATTGACACTGTCCGTGTCAATACCAATATTGTTCAGTAGCGGAGTGAATGTGTCTCTCATATAACAGGTTCCCGTTTGTAAAGAATGAGAATGTTAAAAGATATACGCCAAAGAAATCTGCCATTTGCTGTTCTTGAGTTCTGTGACTTTAGAAACATCAAAGTTCGAGATTTCTGCAGTCTTTCCCAATGCAAGGTTGTAGTTTCCGTGCAATTGATAATGGTCGAGCAGTATGAATCCGAGACCCAAGTTCAGGCTGATGTTGCTCTCTTTTAAGGTGTATGTCGAGTAGTCGGCATTCTTCAGGTTATCGAGTGTTATCTGCTTGTCTCCGATATTCCACTCGAACTGAGGACCAATGGCAACGAATGGCTCAAAGAATTTATTTATAACCGGTATTGTTATCTCGTAGCGCAGATAGAGTGGGATGTCTACACTTTGGTTCATAATCTTTTGACCTTCAATGTCAATATTGCTTTGTGAGTAAAGAACATTGGCTTCAACTCCCAACCCGATAACGGGTACAATAAACTTTGCAGTGGGTCCCACAAACCATCCGGTGCTTCCTTGCAGGCTGGTTTTCAGGTCATTTATATTCAAGGCCGGTCTTTCTGAAAGATTCACGCCGGCCTTTATGCCAAAATTGAACTGTGCTGACACCGGCATTGCCACAAAGAGGCAAACGAATGCAATTAATCCAAAAAACTTTTTCATATTCCAATGACATTTGCTATTTATGAAAAGCGGCATTGCTGTTACAAGGTATCAACAATGCCGTTATAATACCTATTTACGTTGTAAAAGAACAACAAAATAAGTAAATAAACAATATTTAGCGTGAAAATGTTCAACGACGTTCACGACGCACCGATACACGATTGCTGCTGCCGGCGTTGCTGCTCTTGGCCGGTTTCTCTTTCTTTGCCGCCTTCTCCTTCACTGTTTTCTTTGCGGCGCGGGTCTTGACCCTCTCCTTCTTTGCTGCCTTGTCGCTCTTACCGCTTATGGTATCATTTGCCGCAGCAATGGCTGCATTGATAGAGTCCTGGCGTATCTCGGCAACAGTCTTTGTGTTCCACAGGTTGGTGCGGAAATCCTTGAGCTGCTGCTCAATCTTCTCCTGCTCTTGCTTCACCTCGGCCGAGTCCTTGCAGTACTGTACAATTGCGAGGTTACGCATATTCACTGTCTTGTATATCTCGCCATCATAGCATCCGGTCCTGAAGTAGTCGTCAAGTGTCATTGACATCACGTTGTTGAGGCTGCTGCTCATTACATATTGCTGTGTGAGTAATGATGAGATGTCGTCATAGTTGAGCCAGAACATCGGGTATTTGGTAACTCCTCCCTCCTCCTTGCTGTGTCTTACCGGGCATATTGCTGTTACGCGCTTGCCATATGTGCCTGTATGCTGGTCATAGTAGTGCAGTTCCTTGATGTAGTAACTCAGCACCTCGGCACTTGGGCTGTCGCTCTTGCCCACAACCGGTTCGCCATTCTCGTTCTCCTCGTAGTAGATGTTGTAGTTCTCGAGCAGGTTAACGGGGGTGATGATGTTATCCTCGGTAAACTGTTCTACGCCGTCAAGATTGTACTTGTAGGCGGTGATGTTTCCTTTAAGAATGTTGTTGAATAGGAATGTGAAGAGGTTGCAGTTGTCGCCAATCTGCTCCACAGGGTAGTAGAGCGAAGCGTTCTTCTCATTCTCAAGGTCAAGTGAACGGTATACTTCGCGTTTCCAGTCCACCTCCTGTGGTGTCTGTGCTACAGGGTACTGGCTCTTGGCTCTCTCTGTCAGTTCAACAACTGCTGTAGTTTCGGCCTTCTTGCTTTTCTTGTCGTCGCCCTTGCGTGCAGGAGGCTGGGCATTTGCTGTGTATGCCACCAGTGCAAGCGCTGCAACAACTAAAAATCTGCTAATGTACTGCATATTGTGATATTGTTTATTTCTGTTTTAGTCAATGATAACCTCAAGTGATGTGGGTAGCAGGCGTTCTACATTGTCGGGGCCTACAGCCTTCACGTGCGAGATATAAAAGCGTTTGCCACGTCCCAGGTTGCGGAACATCTCTTTCTGCTGCGCAGAGAACTGTGTTCCCTGTGATACTCGTGGAATGGCGTTGCCCATATTGTCATAGAAAACGGTCTCGAACGAGAGGACCTTGAAACCGATGTTCAACAGGCCGTCGTCAATGGCTGCAACAATTCCATCGGCACTCATAAGTTCCTTTTTGCCGAGTTTTGTGCCGCCACGATAGCGTTGTGTGTTGCCATTCTTGTCCTTGTACTCAATGAATGGTGTCGGGTCGGGCAACTGGCGTACACGGAAAGCATACTCGCCCATGCTCTGGTCTCTGCCCTCGTCATTGCGTGCCGTTACTCCAATCATCAGTTCCTCACCAATCTTTGTGGGCACAACTATGTAGCCGTTCTTACCGTCGCTCTTTATGCTGCCCTGTCCTTTTGTGATTCTTGCAGTAATCTTGTTTGCGGGAACGCCGGGAACAGAGATGCTTACCGGGTTCGAGAAGCCTGCATAGAGAACGTTCATCAGTGAGGCGCTTACGGTTGCTGTCGGGTCTACAACGGTGTAGTTCTGTGCAAAGTCATATCGTGTCTGCATGCCGGCACCGTCGTTTACAAGCATATAGCCGTTGAGTGTGTAGTCGCCGGTGCTGTTGCATCGCACTGCATACTCGCCATTCTCTGTGTCTAGCAGCGTGTCATCAATGTATATCTGCGGACGTTGTGTAGAGTCTACCGCAGCAAGGATAATCTGTGCCGAGAAGTCGCCGCCGCGCACAATGTTCTTTGATGTGGGGATAACAAGTGCCTTAATCTGGTTCACGCGCACGTCGCCCATGTCGACTTTCTTTGAGAGCATGTGGATGACCTCGCCCTCAACATATCGTACGTCGTTCTGTATCTTTGTGAGCAGGGTGATTGCTGCTATTGCAGGCATGCTCTCAAAATGATACTCCTGCCAGTTCTTGTTGAGGACATTGTTGCCCTCGGGCAGTTCTGTGCTCAGGCAGTTGGCTATCATATCCTTGTGCATCTGGTCATCTACCAGGCCTGCCATAAAGTCGCGATAACTGTTTATTGCCTTGTATAGCCTTGCACCCTCGTTGCCGGTGAGCATTATGAATGTCGCAGCCTCAAGGTCTTCACGATTTTCAAGGTTGCGGTAGTCGGCATCCTCGCCATCAGCCTCCTTTGCAATTCGCACCTTCAGGTCATCGGCGAAGTTGTACAGGCTGTCAGATTTCTCCTTTACGCTGTTGGCACGCTCGTACCATTCGCGTACCTTCTCTGGGTTCTTTGCCATCATTTCACCGAGCGAACTGTAGAGCGTGTTGTTCTGCACTCCTGCGTTCTCTGTACTTCTAGTCAGGCTCTCGTCGACCAGGGTGAAGCCGTTGAGGACATCAGAAGAGACATTCATCGCAAGCATCGCCATCAGAAGAACGTACATCAGGTTAATCATCTTCTGACGTGGTGAAACTTTTTGTTTTTTTACCTTCATTGTGTGAGATTTAGAAACTGCTTAAACTTGTGGCCTATCCATTTTCAATGTCATAGCCTCAATCATGCGGGCGTACAGGCTGTTGAGTTCCTCAATCTGCTGTGCCATCTTCTTTGTCTGTTCGTTAACCTGGTCAATGGCGTTGAGCTGTCCGCCTGCGCTGCGCAGGTGCACTTCGTACAGCGCGTTTACGCCTGTGAGGTTGCGGCTCAAAGTGTCCATCTCCTCCATGTTGCGTCCCAGTGCCTCGGTCTGCTGTGAAATGCGCTGTATAGCCTCGGTGAGCGCTCGCACCTTCTCTACATACTCCTCTGTTGCCTTGTCCATCTCCTCAATGTTTGCAGGTGCTGCAACAGGTGCTTGCGCAAACGCAGCACCACTTGTGGCTGCTGCTCCTCCTCCAATGACAATGGGGCCCGCAGCAGGCGATGTCGCTTCTGTCGCTGTTGCCGGCATGACTGGTCCGTCAGTTACAGCGGGTGTTGCATTTGCTGCAGAGCCGCCTGCCATAATGGGGCCATTGATGATTATTGGCTGTCCTGCGGCACTGCCGGCAGTGCTTGGGTTCTTGACCTCCTCGTCGGCAACCTCGAACGGGCGCTCGAATGCCGAGAAAAGGAACACGATAACCTCAGTACCCATACCCAGGAACAGCATGAGGTTGGCTCCCGGAAGGTGTGTGAGTTTGAAGAGTGTTCCAAGAATGACAATGGCGGCACCCCAACTGTAGAAGTAGTTCATGATGGTCTTTCCCTTAGCCGAGTCCATGAATGCCTGTATGCCTCCTATAATGCCTTTTGACTTTTTCATATCTTGTTTTTTTTGATACGTTACTGTTCTGTGTGTTATCTTCTGCTGTCGTTGCCGGCGTAACTTCTCACGCAGCGGAAACCAATGTATGAACGTGACTCGTTCTGGTACTCGTATGAGCGTGTTGCTCCCTGTATATACTTTACGGGGTCTTTCCACGAGCCGCCGCGAATGGTTTTCTTCTTCATCTTGTAGGGATCCTCCTTTGCTGCACGGTACTGGAGGTCGGGGTTGATGTCGCTCATCTGCAGTACACCGGCATCTGTATACATCGTCGATGTCCATTCGGCAACGTTGCCGGCCATGTCATACAATCCGTTTGAGTTTGCCGAGAATATTCCGCATGCCGATGTGATGAGGCTGCCATCCTTTGTGTAGTTGCCCTCGCCCGGCTTGTAGTTGGCATAGTAGCATCCGGCATCGCTCTTTGTGTCGCCCTGCTCCCAGGGGAAACGGCTGGCATTCTTGCCGCGTGCGGCATATTCCCATTCAATTTCCGATGGCAGGCGATAGCGCTGTATCCATTTTGCCTGTGCGCCCATGCCGCGCAGCAAGTACTCTGTGCGCCATGCGCAGAATGCATTTGCCTGCTCCCAACTTACGCCAACAACAGGGTAGTTGTCATATTTAGGATGGTTGAAGTAGAGTTGCAGGTATGTCTCGTTGTTTGCATTTGGAAAGTCGTTCACCCAGCATGTTGTGTCGGGGTAGACGTTCACGATATAAGTATTGAGGAAATCGTATGCGCTTGAGAGTGGGCGGTTGATGGTTTCGCGCACAATGAAGCCCTCGTCATCAACGTAGGCAGTGTCCTTTGATATTGTAACCACAGCATCGTAGTCAACGGGGATATCTGTATTGCGGTTACGCTCCTCCGGGTTCAGGCGGTTCTTGCGCAGTGCAGCCTGTGTGTAGTCGTAAATTTCGTAACGGTAGTTCAACTGCGAAGCATCGAGCATTTTCTCACCTGTAATGGGATTGGTAATGTACACACTCTCAATGGCACGTTTCTCGTCCTCAGTAGGTTTCTTCCAGGGGATAGGCTTCTTCCAGTTGAGGTAAGGGGTGATAGGCTCGCCATACTGGTCCTCGGTAATCTTGAATGTCTCGTCGCCACCATATGCGGGGTCGGCAAGGCGCTCACGAATGATGGAGTCGCGCACCCAATATACAAACTGGCGGTATTTGGCATTTGAGACCTCGGTCTCATCCATCCAGAAAGCGTCTACCGAGATATCCTTTGACGGTGCTCCTGTACCCCAGAGTGAATCACTCACTTCGTCTCCCACCTTGATGGAGCCTCGTTGTACAAGCACCATGCCATATGGTGCCGGCTCATTTATGGCCGACCCATGTACACCGGTTACTTCACCTCCCTGCGCTGTGCTCATTCCGCTTTTTGCACCGAAACAAGAGAGCAATGTGAGTGACAGAAGTACTGCTGTTGAAAGAAAAACAATTTTCCTCATCATTGTAAAATCCTTATGCTGTTATGTTTATTTTTTCCCTTTTTAAAAATCTCAAGGTCTATCTTGTAGCCTATAAATATGTCGTGATTTCCATTCTCGGCCCCAATGCCGGATGTGAAGAGTTCATATCCGTAACTTGCCGTTATGTTCATCATCTCAACGCCAAGAATGAAGGTTACCGATGTCGTGGGGCTGTATGTTATTCCGCCAAAAAAGTCCCTGCCGTTGTAACTGTACGTGCCAAGCGCGGTTATGCTGGCCCGCCAGCCGACAAAGTCGGTCATCACCTGCATAGTGGGCTGTATCGATATTAACGAATTTTTTATTGGAATATTGCCTCCTGCCATAAAATTAAGATAGGGGCTCACCTTAATCTCGTTTTTTTCTCCTAAGAGCACGAGTGGAGCATTCAGATGCAGGCCACCCACTCCGGCATAGAAATACTTGTGTTGATAAAGGATGCCGGCTCCTACATCAAAACTGTTACCATCGGCATTTCCCGGAAAGGCGGGGTCGCTGCTGCTCTCGCCGAATATAAGGTCCTTGTTCTCAAAACTGCAGTTTACAAGACCTGCCTGCACGCCAATGGCAAGGCGTCCGCCAAGCAACTTGAAGGCATAGGCATAGTTCAGGTAGAGATGCTGGTTCGAGAATTTGCCAATCTCGTCGTTTACAATGCCCAGGCCAACACTGTGGTCGCTTTTTATGAAAGGGATAGGAGCATCTATGTTTATGAGCATTGTCTTTGGGTTGCCCTCAAAGCCTGTCAACTGGTTGCTGTAGGCTGCGTATGTGGTCAGTCTTCCCTCGGCTCCGGCTCCGGCAGGGTTAAAGAAGTTGAGCATCTCCCAATAGTGGGTAAAGTGTGCGTCGAATTGTGCCTGCACCTTGACGGTGATGCAGAGAAACAATAATATAACGGCTGTCCACTTCTTCATTTTACTCAAGAATCTCTTTCAATAACGCTAAAAATGACTGTATATTATCTTTGAGGCGGTTTTCTTGAGCGAGGCTTTATATGCGTATGCCGGCCGAAAACTCAAGGTATTCGGCCTTTATGCTGTGTGACTTGATAGCAAATCCCAGGAACGTGTCGCCAAATTTTGGGAAATAGTATCTTATTCCGGCCTTCTCATAGTGCCATCCGCGCTCACGGTCGCCGGCCTCCTTCGCCTCTGCGCCATTTACACCCTTATGCCTGTAGGGGTATGCTCCAACAGCGATGTGGACAGCAAGGTTATGCCAGTAGACCTCGTGTACAAGAGCAAGACCAACAGAGATTGGCGAATATCCAGGGCTGTTGTCAACGGCAGCATCGCCATATACGATTCTGTCGCTAGCCTCAAGTTCTTTCATATTCGATGAATAGAAAACATCAAGGCTCACTCCGCTTGCGTATCTCAGGGCATAACGGTACATTGCATCTACGCTGATAGAGAACTTAGGATGTGCCTTGAGCCTGACCTCGCTCTTCTTTACAGGGTCGTCCTCGGTCTCTACCTTTGCATTCCACTCGGCCATGCAGGTGTGCACTGCGCCGCCAAGAACAACCATATATTGCATTCCGCGTTTGTAGTCACGCCTGAGACGCGGAACGCCGGTATACTTCTTGTGGTCATAATCCTCGAGCCTGTAGCGTGCGAACAGGCCCACGCCAAGTGCGTTCAATGCTTCATTGGGAAGCGCGAGTCGGCCGTTGGAGTAGTGGCGGAACATTGCATCGGCTCCAATCTCCCATCTTTTGCCCAAATGCACTTTAGCAAAAGCACCGGCGCCAAAATAGGCCATCACCGGTGAACTGAGCCAGTTGTTTCCAGGGTTGTTCACCGGATCATATCTGCCGGGGTTATATGTTACTCCAAAATCGAGCAGATAACCAAGCGATAACCATTTACGGCGCAATAATGTGCGCTCAAATGAACCGTAGAGCGAATAAAGGTCGGGGAATCTTGTCTGGTCATAGAACTTGAAATTCTCAGTTCTTGCCAATGAAAAACCGAAATTCAGTATGGGGTAGCCAAATTGCTGGGCATAGGCAGAACTGTCAGCAGGGTTTGTCTGAAAACCGACGCTCGCTTCGTATGTCATATAACCGAAAGTCTTGAGGTTTGGCCTTGTCCTTTCCATATCAAAGCCATACCATCCGTGTCCGGTAATCACCATGTCCTTAGCCCTGAGCCTCTGCGCCTGTATTTCTGCCTGGAATAGAAATAATAAGGAGAGAACTGCTATTGTCTTTATTGATATTTTCATAATTGTATCATGTTTGATTCAGTCTGTTTATTAAAGCCTATTGTTGCTATGCTTGGAAATCTGTTTTACAAACCTCTCTTGGCGATTTAGGCGGCCTGTGCACTATGTACTTGCTCTCGTTGGGCGCTATATTCAGCGATATGTAGCGGTTCAGCCTAATCTGCTTTGGGTGCGCGAACTTGAGTTTGTGGCTTCCGGCCCATAGTTTGACTACCGTTGTCTCTCCGCTTGCAAGCCTGGCTATCTCCACATCATTCTCAAGCAGCGTGCAGTCAATTTCAGACTTTATGTAGACATCGCAGTGAAACCTGACTTCTATTGTAGACGGCCGGATACCCTCAAGGCTGTCAACTTTTGTGACTATATTCAAGTCGCTACCAATCAATTCATTTGACACCTTTAAATCGTGCTTTCCCTTGTAAAGGGTGACGGTTTTAGGAATGTCCTTTTTTATTTCGGCAATAACTTCTCCATTTCTGCTTATCTTGCAGTTGGAGTCCGAAATAAATGTGAATACTTTTCCAAAAGGGTCGCCCGATATTGTACACCCTGCAAGTGACATCAGTTGTTTGTAGAAATCAAGCATTTCACTTGTCTTGCCAAGCGAGTATATGTGACGCTTGTAGAGTTTGTTACTCTTGAATTTCTGTTTAAGCAACAGGCGGTTAATCCAGTTACCTGCCAGGATGACGGGAATAAAAGTCTTGTTCAGGTCGCGTGCCTCCTTAAGCTGGCTGCTCAGGCAAGCATCCTTCATCAATCCTTTAGAGATGATAATCATCACCACCTCATACTCAACAGTGGATTCTGTGTTGTTGAGTATGGCGATTGACAGGCCAATGTGCTTGTCTATTTCGGACATCAGTTCTTTGGCGGCTGCCAGGCTGTCATCTGCGACTATGCAGCAGTACTTCTTTAAACCCATATTCTCCTTTAATTATTGCAGCACATCAATGGATGTGCTGCAATAATAGTATATCATTTGCTCTTGGATGCCTTGTAGATACAATAGGGAATTGTGAAAATCAAAGTCCAGGGCAGTGCAATGCTCAATATGACGATAAATCCAATTGCGCATCCCGACATTCCACAACCAT
>JAEIGA010006804.1_pt1 | contig 17375 bp, 13 predicted proteins | sample 9270691 | NCBI WGS metagenome assembly JAEIGA01 (sample SAMN17057246, study PRJNA624740) | gut metagenome | biome: biome; isolation source: fecal sample | host: Bos grunniens | place: China: Xizang | collected 2019 | reverse complement strand
TCAATCGATTGCTGCTCATTCATCTGTTTTGCCGGAGCATCGAGAAAGCACACATCAAAGCCGTGCTTCTCGCAATAGGCTGCTGCATAGATGAGCCAAAGCGGATAGTACAAGGCACCGCTCTTGGTTATGGCCGGACTGCGCGACTCACGTGAGAATTTTCCGAATTCAGCCTTAAACGGTGGATTTATAAAGTATATTTTCATTCTGTTTCCTGATTGCTATATTAAACTAACGCAAAGATAATGCAATTGAGCGAGAAACAAAATTTATTTTGATTTTCCGGTCAAATGGCGTGTTTTTTCGCCATCAAGCACTCACTTGACCTTTTTATAGTGCAGTCGCTTGAGGAAATTGAGGCCAAAGAGCTTTATCACACACCGTTTGACAAGGTCAAAGGTATAGAAGTAGAAATAGCAGAACTTTGCAAGCAACCACCCGCCACCATTGTTCAGCACAATGTGCTCAAGGTCATACCTCTTTTGGCGTATTGTGGCAACAGAGACGCCACCCAAACGGAACTCGGCCGCATCAACAGGCACATACTTGAACTTTGCCCCTCCCTGATAGCAGCGAGCCAAAAAGTCGTGGTCCATCATATAGCGGAAATTGGTATCGTAGTATCCCCACTTTTTGTGTGCTGCGGCCGAAACGAATGTTCCCTGATGGTCCACATTCACAAAGAATGGCATAAGAGGGAACTTCATCGAGGGTATATCGCGACCCACGAAATCGGTCTCTTTGTTGCGGATTATCACGTTACAACGATAGATATCAACACCCTCCTCATAATGCGCGGCAACAGCCTCAAGCGCACCGGGCAGCAGAATATCATCGCTATTTATCATACATATCACATCACCCTTGGCGTTCTTTATACCTTTGTTAAAGGCATCACTTATGCCATTGTCGGGCTCCGAACAGAAATAGCCGAGCTTATCCTTGTAGCGTTCCACAATATCCAGGGTGCCGTCGGTTGAGCCACCGTCTATTATTACATAGTCGAGCAGAGGATAGCCCTGCCCTATTATGCTTTGCATTGTCTCCTCGATTGTTGCGGCGCTGTTGTAGCAAATGGTTACTATGGATATTATGGGTTTCTTCATATTTTTAGAATTTTCTTAACAAAATTGCAAGTTTACTGGAGATGTTTATACCAAGAGAGGCACAACGCATTTTGCCGGTAAAGAGCAGTCTCACCCACAAAGAAAAGTTCTTTTTGTAGCCTGCTGCCATTGTTGCCAAAGCAAGGTTCTCGGCCGGCATAAGAGCCGAATAGCCATTCAGCAGCTCACGGGCAAGGCGCGAACGTATGCACTCACCTTTTGCTGTACGCACGAAACGTCGTTTCCACTGTTCAAGGAAACGCTCCTGTCCAACGGCGTTACCACCGTGCTGCCGGTAGCTTATATGTGGTTGAGCATCGAAAAAGAGGCGAGCCCCAACAGCCTGGGCAACATCATAGATCCACACATCGTGCATCCTTATAAAAGTTGGAGTATAGTTCAATAATATGTTGCGCATAGCGCTGTTCATCACCATAGTGCACCCGGTAACGAACTGATAGGAAAGTGCTTCGCCAAACGTGAGTAGTGGAGAGATTTTCACGTTCCCAATCTCCTTGAGCGACGCATCAACAAGCCTTGTTTGAGAGAAATAGAGCGCCGGTGCATCACCCGCTGCCGAAAGCATTTCTGTGGCAGCCTTCAGTTTATCGCAGTCCCACACATCATCCTGGTCGCAGAATGCATAGTAAGGCATTTCGGGAGCCCTCTGCACAAGGTTCCAAAAACTGAACGCCGGTTTTAGATTTTCACCGGTGTACCAAGTGAGCCGCCCCGCTGCTTGCTCTGCTGCAAGAATGGCGCAGGTAGAATCGGTGGAGCCGTCATCACGCACAAGAAGGGCCACATCAACCCCCTCCTGGGCATATAGCGACTGAAGCTGCTCATTGAGGAATTTCTCACCGTTGTAGGTAGAAAGCAGCACTTGTACACGGGTTTTCATACATCTTACCTATTGAAAGCTTTATACAGCAAATGTAGTAATAATTATCTATTCGAAAAACTTTTTCACCCTCCTAATACTACAGGTCAATCTTCAGATAGTCATAGAGGAAGAGGTCAGCCAGGAACACTCCCACAACATATACTATCACTGCAAGACGTCCAAGCCAATTGGGTCGGAAGGCCAGGGCAAGCAACGGAAGAGCCACAAAGTCTATGACACCAATGAGTTCCTGGGCACGCACCGCAAACACCGGCAGAAACGCCATACCGGCATATATGCACACCGAATAGCAGAAAATCTTAATCACAATGGAGATATTGGGATAGACCTTTGCTATCACATCACACTTCCACAGCAGCATATAGTAGGTAAAAAGGCGGAAAAGCGCCATTATGTTGAATATGTTCAGCTCGGTGAAAAGACCTGTATACTTCATCATCTCCTCATAAACAAGCACCTTCTCCTGAATAAAAGGTATTGGGATGAGATAGAGCAGTTCTATGCTCACAATGGATGTAGAGTAGAAAAACAACGGCAGGCCGAACAGAAAGAGCTTCTTCCACCTTGCAAGGGGCTTGCTGTCAAGAAGCAGCAAGGGAAACAAGAATAGCGAAGAGTAGTGAAAGAAAAGTGCTGCAAGCAGGCAAAGCGCAAAGCGCCAGCGGCGTCCCTCAATGAGATAGGGAAGAGAGAAAAGATATATGGCCGATGCTACTGCAACACGAATTTGTGTGAGGTCCTGCACTATATAAAGATGCGAAAACCACACCAATATAGACATATACCACAAAGGGGTAAGCCTCACCAGAGAGTAGGCCTTCAATGGCACTGCAAACAAGGCATATATCACAAAAAGCAGAATGGGCAAGCCAAAGAAGCGTGCTATGGAGCAGATTATGCGGTAGCTGGGCTCGGTCAGAAGCGCCATTCCGGAATTTGGGTCCTCGTAATAGGCAAGGTAGGAGAGATAATCCTTGTCTATTCCCTCGGGGCGGAAAGCGGCACATAGTGTAAGCGCCGTTACCACTGCAAGGAATATCCAGCCATTGCCCTGTATCTTTTCATCCTCGAAAAATGCCAGGAGAACAAGTGCAAGCAATATGACAAATAGTATTGCTATATACATAGGACGCCGGTTACTCCTCTGTGGCAGACTTTTCAAACTCCTTGCGGTTGCGCACTATGAGCCACACCAAATAGAGCAAGCCGCCTACAATTGTCATTGCAATGGTAGTAATCATCCTCTTGGGACCGGCCGGCTTAACAGGGACAGTAGCATTCTGCAATGCAGTGAAAACAGGGGTGCTCTTTTGCAATTCGGCCTCGGCAAGCAACTTGTGCTGGCACAAGGAGTTATACATACTGAAAGCAAGCTGCATCTCACCCGACAGGCGCTCCTCTTCTACCTTATAGGCCTGCTTTGAAAGCCCCTGATGCTTATCTACATACTCGGCATAGCGTCGCTGAGCATCAATATAATTGACATAGGCAGTGTCGCACATTGCCACTGCGTGTTCAAGTTCATTTCTATTCTTGCCAGTGCGATATTCGGTCATAAAATACTGCAATTTTGCCTTAAGGGCATTGGCCAACATTGCAGCCACATAAGGATCCTGCGCCTTTGCGCTTAGCGAAATTACTCCACTCTTCTCATCAACCTGGCAACCGATAGAGGAACTCACACGTTTAAGCAGATTAAACTCACCAAGAGTGAGCCTGAAAGGGTCCACCTTGCGACCGTTTGCCGCATAAGGCTCGGGCGCAGGTTTAAAGAGACTCATAAACTTGCCCATCGCCCTACTCCACCAGGGATATTTCTCGCGCTTGAGGATGTACTCTCCATAGGTGCCTTTGAATTCACCATCCTGACTCTCCACCTCGGACTCCATTATCGAGACAAGGAAATCGGTAGATGCCACTATGTCGGGATAGAGCTCAGGAACTATGGCATCGGAACTTCCGCCTCCTACATTTATGCCGAACATTGATGCTGCTGCACCCAAAGCGCCGTTCGACATCGACTGCTCACCATATTCGGGAACAAGCATCACCCCCACCACATAGTAGCGCGGCACGCACACGATGAGCAATGCTGTAACAATGCCCGTTGCAAGCATTGTTACCAAAAAACCTTTCCAATTCTTTATCGCAAGCCTGAACAGAAGGTCAAGGCGAATCTCATTCTTTATAATGGGTTCCATTCCTGTTATTTTTTATCACACCCGCACTATTTCTTTAGCAGGTTGGCAATGGTTACAATCATTGTGGCAATTGAGACTGTAGATGAAGATATTGTTACAATCTCAGCTGTAGAAAGACGCTTGCCCAAATTCTTTGTGGGCACAACAATCTCCATACCCGGTGCAATGTCGGAGCTTGAATTCCTTGATATCTTCTTAACGCCACCATTCATATATATCGCATAGATGCCGTTTTTCTTGGCCCTGTCGGAGTATCCGCCTGCGTGCTTTATATAATAGGAGAGCTTTGCACCCTTCTTATATGTAACAGCAATGGGATAGTGCACCTCGCCACTGATTTTCACAGTGCTTGATGCCTCTGGCACCACAAGCCTGTCGCCCTCGCGCAGCACCACATCAACATTGCTTCCGGGTGAGGCTATAGCCTTTACAAGGTCTATATCAATGAGGTAGGAATCAACGGTGCCTTGTTTCATTGTGAGCAAGGAGTCTATAACCGACATATCGTATCCCTTTTCGGAACGCAAGGCATCGGAATAAATCTGCATCTGAGCACGTTTTGCGATATGCTCCTGCTGTTCAAACTCCTCGGGAGTCATCTTGCGATAGAGACGTGCACCCTCGGGATAGGCAGTTGATGAAAGGCCGCCGGCATCCTTCACAAGATCACTGAGCCTATAGTCTCTTCCGCTCATTGCATAACTTCCGCTAAAGTTCACGAGTCCTTCCACCGAAACGCTCTTTATGGCATTGTGAGCAGGGCTCTTGCGCACGTGCACCTCGTCATAAGGGGCAAGCACAAAGCCGGGCGTGCCATCGACGACAAAGCCATCTTTGAGACCAAAGCAAAAGACCTTTGTAATGGTATCATTTTCCTGCAAGGACTTGGGGTCGTAAACCATACGATAAACATCTATCTTAACCTCGGAAGCAACGTTGGTAAGACCTCCGGCCTGCAAAACGAAATCCTCGAGTGTGGTATTCTCGGCATACTCGTAGAGGCCGGGATAATTCACCTCGCCGGATATCTTGAGTGTCTCCTGACCACGCATCTCTGTCGTAGAGGGAATGAACAGCACATCTTCCTTGCGAAGTTCAATATCGGGTATTCTGCCATCCATAATGCCTTCGACATCCACAGCAAGCACTTCGAGGCGTCTGTCGGCCTTGCGGCGATGCATCACAGCACGAGCAAGGAAAGCATCCTCACGCAACCCGTCTGCCGCATCAATGAGGTCGAGCACTGTTTTTATCTCACTGTTCACCTCGTACATTCCGGGGTGGAACACAGCACCCTTTATCTCCACCATATTCGAGAAGCGCGGTATTATGGAATCTACATAAACCGAGTCGCCATCGGCAAGGGTGAAAGAAGAAAAATTGGCCCTTGATACTGTGTGTATTGAATACTCCCTACCTTTCTTGCGTATTACCCTTAGGTTCTTATCATAAGCGTCGCCGGTGAGACCTCCTGTATATGTGAGAAGCTGCGAAAGAGTCTCGCTCGACTTCATCTCATACTTCATCGGACGCTTCACCTTACCCTGTATATTGACAATGGCATCATAGGGGCCCACAATAACAAGGTCATTGTCCTGAAGACGTATATTGCCGGTGTTGTTACCATTGACGATATAGTCATAGATATCGACCTTGGAGACCATTTTGCCCCCTCGGAACACCTTTATCTCGCGCAGAGTACCAAGCTCGCTTATTCCGCCTGCCATATAAAGCGCATTGAAGAGGGTTGAGAATGCGCTGAGCGTATATGAGCCCGGTGTAACCACCTCACCCACTATCTCCACCTTCACGTTGCGGGTTGTGCCCACAGAAAGACTTGTTTCCGACCCGCTATAATACTCCTCGAGCTTTGTTTTTATGAATTCTTCGGCTTCGGCAACAGTGAGGCCTGCGAGCTTTATTCTACCGGCACCCTCTATAACAACGAATCCCTCGGGTGATATAAGGCTATCGAATGTCATTTGCGAAGCACCCCACACGTCGATTATCACCTGATCGCCCGCACCAAGCACATAGTCCGATGGAACAGGGATGTTCATTGCAGGCTCAAATGTCAGCAGTTCGTTATTAAAAAGGTTGCGTCCAAAGACACCAATCTCCTCCTTGAGCATAGACTTGTAATACATCACAGAGTCAATATCAAGGAAACCCATCTCTTTCTGCAGTGTTTCGTGAGTATCGGGCTCTTTTGTTTCGGCCGACAGCTGGAAATTGTTCTTTTCCTTGGTATTTTCCTTCTCATCAGCCCCCTCCTTGGCATTACCGCGCAGGCGATTATCCTTCTTCTCCTTGCCGGTGAGGTCTACCGCTCCCATAGAGCTCTTCTCCTTTTCATACTTATCCTTTATGCGGCGCAGCTGTGCGGGAGTTGCTCCCTTCTGCAAGAGCAGGCGTGCTATACTTTCCTCATTGGAACCTTTCTCTCTTTCTGCCATAATTGTTTTCACAACCTGGTCGTCAGATATGGTTTGCGCCGCCACCCACTGTGCCGTGAATGACAACGCAAGAACAAAAAGGAGTCTCTTTATCATTGCAGTATCAGAATTTTTTTCCGTTAATTATAAAGATAAATGTGGTGATTATCAGTTTGAAATCAACCCACAGCGAACGCTGGCGATAATATTCGAGGTCCATTCTCAGGCGAATGAGCATCTTCTCCATTGTGTCGGTGTATCCGTTATACAATGTCGCTCTGGATGTGAGCCCGGGGCGCATATTGTATACATAATCATAGTTGGGATCCTCCTTGCGTATCTTGTCGATGAAATATTTTCGCTCGGGGCGGGGACCCACAAACGACATATCACCCTTGAGCACATTCAAGAGTTGAGGAAGCTCGTCAAGATGATGTTCTCGCAAAAACTTACCCACTTTGGTGAGACGCTCATCACAGGTCTTTGCAAGTTGCGGTTCTCCATCACTTTCCGAATCGACACGCATTGTACGGAATTTCAAAATATTGAATGGACGACCCTTGTAACCTATACGTTCCTGCTTGAAAAGGACACTGCCCTCCCCTTGAAAAAGAAGAGCCAGAGAAACAATAAGAAACACAGGAGAAAGAAGTATAAGGGCTATAAACGAACAGCAAAAGTCGAAGAGGCGCTTTACGGCACGTTCAAAAGCGTTCATACCGTCGCGCAGTTCCAAATTCTTAACCGATTGCCCCATCATATAGCAAGTAGACATTGTTTTTTATTTATAACTAAAAATTGCTCCGTTTATTGTAAAGCAGCCAACTTATTTTCACGAGAAAACACCCCGACAAGCCCAAAAACGGCAATATTTTACAAATGTAATAAAAAAATGCATACAAATTCATTTCTCAAGAACAAAACTTGCCAAACAAAAGCAATTCGCTCAAATTTAGTTCCCAAAGATTGATTTCAACTGTTTTTTTGATTATTTTTGTGTTTGATTCGATCTAAATCCCAATGGAAACCGTAAAGAAACAGCTTGTCAGCGGAGCATTATTCATCGCCGTGGCAAAATACTCCGGCGTCGCCATCAATCTATTGATAACGGCAATACTCGCCCGCATTCTCGTTCCAGAGCAATTCGCCATTGTGGCTATCGCAAGCATTGTTTCCAACTTCTTCAACCTCTTCTGCGATTTCGGTTTCGCGTCGGCCATAATACAGCGACAGGACCTCACGGAAAAAGACCACAGCAATATATTCTCAAGTTCGGGATATTTAGGCATAGTGCTGTCGGCAATATTCTTCTGTTCATCGGGACTTTTTGCCGGGATATATGACCAGGAAATTCTGGGAAACATTGTAAGGATTTTATCAATACAGATACTCTTCACTTCGCTGAACATAGTACCCAACGCACTGCTGACCAAGGCTAAGGAGTTCAGGTTCATTGCAATGAGAACAATAGCCATAAACATTGTATCCGGAGCCTCGGCTGTACTTTTCGCCTTTGCATACAGAAGCATCTACTCCCTTATCATCACACCCATATTCACATCGATGCTGCTATTCATCGCCAACACATTGAAGGTAAAGACATTGCGTTTTATATTCAACCCCAATATGGCATCGGTAAAAAAGATACTCAACTACTCCTCCTATAATCTTGGCTACAACATCATCAACTACATATCGCGCAACATCGACAAACTGCTGATAGGCAAGCATCTGCCAATGCAGGAGCTGGGTTATTATGAAAAGTCATACACCTTGATGCTCTACCCCATAATGAACATCATAGGCGTTCTAAACCCTGTGATACACCCGGTCCTGAGCAAATACCAGAACGATGTTTCATATATATACCGCTACTTTTGCTCCATACTGAAAGTGTTCGCCTGGATTGGTTTTCCAATCTCTGTTGTTCTCATCGCCTTCAGCGAAGAATTCATCCACATTATGCTTGGCAGCAACTGGGATGGCTCCATGCCTGTATTCCGCACATTTGCCATATCAATAGGATTTCAAATAATATATGCCCTTCACGGCCCGTTTTTCCTGATACGCAACGCACCCAAGGCACTCTTCCTATGCGGAATTTTCACAGCAACGCTGAATGTAACGGCACTGTTGCTTGGCATCTTCATCTACCACAGCACCACAATGATTGCTTACTTTATTGATGCATCATACATAATCACCACGGTAGCAACATTCTATTGGCTCTACAAAATTTGTTTCAAGGCAAGGTTTACCGATTTTTGGACAAGCACATTGCCGGCGCTCCTCTTCAGCGCAGCATATATTTGTATCATATTTGCGGCACAGTTCCTTCTGCCGGAGGTTGTTGCAACAATCCTAAAATATGCATTAACCACAATATTTGCATTTGTTTCCGTTATTAAGATAAAGAAGCTCTTCAGTTCAACGAAATGAAAACACTATTCCTGACATTCCTCTACCTGGAACAGGCCAACGGCATTACAAAAAAAATCATTGCCCAGGTTGAAGCCCTCAAAAAGCACGGCCTCGACATACACTTCTGCTATTTCTCACAGGAGAATGAAGAACGTCATTGGACCATAAACGGCAAGAGCATAGACAGGATAGGAACAAAAAAGAGTGTCATAACAAGACAACTCTCGGGAACATACTACGACAAAATCCTTGCTCACATTAATCAAGAGGGAATAAAATGTATCTATCTGCGATACTGCCACAACGCCTCACCCATCCTCAACAGTTTTCTTAAAAAGGCTCACAAAATGGGAGTGAAGATTGTTATGGAAATACCCACATACCCCTACGACGGAGAGTACAACAATTGTTCGGGACTGAAGAGATTGCCCGTGTACATCGAGAGACTTTCAAGAAAAAAGTTCCACAAATACATCGACCGCATTATAACCTTCAGCGATGATAAGGAGATTTTCGGTATTCCCACCATAAATATCTCCAACGCAATAGAGATTGAGAGCATTCCGCTGCGACAGCCCAAACCAAAACACAAGGACTTCTGTATGACAGGAGTGGCAAACCTGAACTTCTGGCACGGGTTTGACAGAATAATATCGGGGCTTGCAGAGTATTACAAGGGCAACCACTCAAGAAAAGCCTATCTGAACATTGTTGGCAACGGAGCTATTATAGAGGAGCTCAAGGCACAATGCAGCGCACTTGGAATTGAGGAGTATGTGATGTTTCACGGCCCCAAACAGGGGGCAGAACTTGACCAGGCATTGGCCGACACCGACCTGTGCGTAGGTTGCCTTGCCTGCCACAGAAAAAACATATTGGAGGTTAAATCACTGAAGAATGTTGAATACGCTGCAAGAGGAATACCTTTCATCTATTCCGAGATGAACAACGATTTCGACAACCGCCCTTATGTCATAAAGGCGCCACAAGATGAAACGCCCATTGACATTGCTGCAACTATTGAACAGTTTGACAAGATAAGCGCCACCCCGCAAGAGATAAGGGAAAGCGTCTCACACCTGACTTGGGAGAGACAGATGGGTATTGTGGCCGACGTTATAAAGCGCCTTTAATCACCCACCTTCTCAAGCACACTGCCGGGGTAATAGAAAGCGAGTATCTCCTCACACGAATATCCTTTCTCGCCCATCATTGCAGCTCCAATTTGGCACAGCCCCACACCGTGCCCCCAGCCGGCACCCTTCAATTCAAAGCGCACCCCATCGGCATCGCCCACCTTGTCCACCACAAAAGCAGAGCTATAGAGGTGCGACTGCGACAACCAACGACGTATCTCCAGTTCCTTGCCCACAATGCGCGTGGCCTTGCTGCCCACAATGTGCAGGCGCGTTATGCGGCCCGATGCACCACGCTCAAGCGGCTGCAACTCTTCAATGAGCCCAAAATCCACACCCGAGCGCCGAGCGACAAGAGCCGAAAGTTCCTGCTGCCCATATACAACCTTCCAACGATAAAAATCATTGGTCTCACGGTCATAGCCGTTGAGTATCTGCGCAAGTACCCCCTTATCATTTGTGGAACAATATGATGCCGGCACACTCTCTATCCACTCGCGAGCACCCTCTTCGGTGGTAAGGTTGGGCAAAGGCTCTGACTCATCCTTGCCACAATCGCGGAAAGCCTGCAGATAGCTATAATCCACATCCTCCCAACAGGCCGAGAAGCGCTCGGTTACACCGCCACAGCATTTACTGAAACGGGCATCGCACACCTTGCCGTTGCTCTTTAGCACAACTTCGGCAGTTTCCCTAACGGCACGCGCCACATTGGGATTCAGGGCACGTGTAATCCCCTGATAGCGCTGGCAATGGTCATCGGCGCAGAAATCGAACAAGGCGTGGTCCTCGCGGGCATACCAACGCACAATCTCCTCGCCATTCTCATAACCGAGACAACCATCTGTAACGTTCTGTTGTCTTTCAAGCTGCGCATAGAGCCAACTGCGCGAAATTATTGTATGGGCCTTGAGAAACTCCAGCGTTGAGGCTGCCGACATCTCGCTTGAAATGACACTGACAAGATACTCCTCAACCGGCAAGCGGTTTATTGCACGCACCAAGCCATCCTCAACAATAAAATGAAGTTCTCCACGAAACTCCTGATTTTCCTTTCTCTCCCAATGGAACCCCACCCCAATCACCACATCGTGGAGCACAAAGCTACTTTCGGGCGAGGGTGAAGTGAAACACAAGCGGTTGTAGCTGCGACCATTGAAAAACAGCTTACCTTTCTCCACAGAAACGACATTTCCCTTGGGCGCAAAATCGCTCTCGGAAGAGAAGGAGCCGTTCAACGCAAATTCAATGCGCGGTGCACGCAATATTCCAATATCTACGCACCTCATAGCCCCCTCATTAAATGTTCGACCACCTCATCGGCTACATCTTGCGGCAATGCAACCTCGCGCAACAAGGCAACAGCCTCATCGGCAGTAATCGCAAGGAAGTCGCACTCACGCGGAAGAACCATAAGACCGGCCATATCGAGAGCCCCGGGGCTCACAAGACGCTGCGCACCCCCCTCGGCAGCATAACAAGCCGGGCGGTGGGCTGCACGGGGCAACACAATGGTGATATACCCCTCACCGGGAATGTAGTGAACAAAAACATTCATCATCGGCTCTCTGTCGCCTGCAGATGCGGGCAATGCCATCATCAAACGGCCAAGCAACTCAACCGACAGAGACACTGTTGCGGCCGAAATAACAAACATAGGCACCACATAACTTTTCACATAGCAAAGAGAGCTGCCTTCGGCATAGCAGAGCGGCTCACAACCATCGGCAAGGGACTCACTCCAAGCCTCGCCCAACAGCGGGACATCAGCGCAGCGCACAGCCTGAAGGTGAGAGTGGTCGGGCGCCGAAGCACCACACTTTGCACCATTGTAGAAGAGCGCCACGCCAGGCCATTGGCGCGAAAGATGCAGCATATCGGCATACATAGCCCCAAGCATCTGAGGCCTGTGTTCCTTTGTGGGAAGGGTCAGATGAAAAGGCAATATGGGGAATGGATTTACAAGCACATCCAGCGTTGCCATTACATTTATTGAGACTTGCTCGGCCGGGCGATTTTCTGCACACAGGAAACAGGCACGTTTGGCAAGAGACGCGGCATCGACCTTTGCGCCTGTAGAGACCATACGGGAAGGGTTATACTGCAATTTTACGCCACAATCCAGTTCACGGACACGCACCCCCTCAAGCGCTTTAAACCTCTCGGCAGCAGCAGGCCACTGAGACAGTTGATTATCAAAGAAAGCCTTGAGTTCTTCATTCGAAGGAGCCGACATCCTTGCCACAAGCTCCCGGCGTGCTGCAAGCTCGGCTGTGCGCAGCCCATCCTTATAGAAATTGTGGGCATTCACCTTTTCGTGAGAAAGAGCCGCATCGGAATTTCCGCTCCATCGGCGGCACAGATAGAGAACATCATATATGCGCCCCACCTTGTAGCGGCGCGAAATCTGCAACCCCACAGCATAGTCTTCGCCATAGCTCACATTGGGGAAGCCGACCTCGCGGATAACCGGCGTAAAAAATGCACGCGGGGCACCCAAGCCATTTATTCTCAGGGCATTGTTGCGACCATTTTCCTCGCTCCATTCACGATGGTCAATGACACCGGGAGGCAAAGTATTCAGTTCAAAATCGCATATTCGGTAAGTGCCTATGAGCATTGCACATTGCTGTTCATAAAAGCCCTCCACAATGCGTTGCAGTGTGTCATTGCCGCTGTAAATATCATCGCTATCCAACTGCACAGCAAATCGGCCACAGCGGCTATCATTCACAGCCTCATCCCAACAGCCTCCAATGCCCAGGTCGCGGCGTTGGGGAGTGATGTGCACAACCCTCTCATCTTCAAAAGAGTCAATCACACAGCCCGTGCCATCGGTCGAATGGTTATTCACCACAAGCACGTTAAACTTGAACGTTGTCTTTTGAGAGAGCACCGATGCAATGGCATCACCTATTGTGGATTCGCGATTGAGCACAGGGATTACAACCGAAGCCTCAACCGGGAATTCACCGGCAGAAAGGTCTATCGTATCGTATTTGCACGCCGGCAACCAAGCGCCCACCTGCTTGAGATGATGGGTGCATACCTGTTCCATCTCAATCTGCACATTGCGCTGTGCCGGATTTACATAGTCAAACTGTTTTTCACCGCTCTTGCGATTGTCATCCTCATCAACAGTATAAACATATTCACAAAAGTGGAATAGCCTGCCAATGCGCTCCATTGCCAAACGCAACTGATAGAGCCCCGCAAATTCAAACTCATCGAGTTCCATTGCGAGATAGCTTTTCAGCGCAGCACTCCTGAAAAGCAGCAGTGCACCAAAATCAAAATCATTGCGCAAGCTACCGGACTGGCACTCTATTGTGGGGGCATCGGACAAACACCCGTTGCTCTTCTTGCGGTAGTGCGAGTATGCCATAACCGCCTCATCGGGCACAGCACGACACATTGCATCGAGCAGTGCCTCATCAATGCACACTCCACCCTTCACAGCAACGAGAAGAAAATCACCATTAGCGCCTGCTGCAACCTCCCTTATGCGGGCCGTAGACTGCAACAAACCATCGAGCACAACCGTTTCTATAGTATAATTTGCCATTTCAATAAAAAGATTTTCGCGAAAATAGTAAAAAGCCGCGGATTGCAACAATATTATACATATCAATTTATTCTTTATTATAAAAAGCAGCAGTCATAGCGCAGAAATAACTTTTTTGCATTATCTTCGCAAGGAATTACAACCATTTTGCCATTGGCACAATAAGTACAAGAAAATCCCCGATGGAAAATTGCAAGAAAAAGTTGGCCGGAATGACGCTCGACAACCTGAAAGAGGCTGTCAAGCAAGCCGGTATGCCGGCGTTCACAGCCAAGCAGATAGCCGACTGGGTCTACAAGAAACGTGTAGACAGCATTGATGCAATGTCTAATATCTCACTGCAGAATCGTGCAAGACTGAACGAACTCTTTGAGGTGGGTTACAAAGTTCCCTCCGATGCAGCACGTTCGGCAGACGGCACCATTAAATACCTTTACGAAGTTACAGGCGGCCATTTTGTGGAGGCAGTATATATCCCCGACGGCGACCGTGCCACACTGTGTGTATCTTCACAGGTGGGATGCAAAATGAACTGCCTCTTCTGTATGACAGGAAAGCAGAAATACACCGCCAACCTCACAACAAACGAAATTGTAAATCAGATTCTGGCACTGCCCGAATTTGAGAAACTCACCAACATTGTGTTTATGGGAATGGGCGAGCCTTGCGACAATCTCGACAACCTGTTGCCCGCCATTGAGATTCTCACATCGGAATATGGCCTGGGCTGGAGCCCTCACCGCCTGACAGTGTCATCGGTGGGACTGCGCAAGGGGCTCAAGCGCCTGCTCGATGCCGGCGACTACCACATTGCCATAAGCCTTCACCACCCTATACCCGAACAGCGCAAGGAGATTATGCCCGCCGAAAAGGGTTACTCTATCACCGAAATGCTTGAGTTGCTGCGCCAGTATGACTTCAGCCACCAGCGCAGGCTCACATTTGAATACATTGTCTTCAAAGGCGTAAACGAGACTCCCTTCCACGCCCGCAAGCTGCTGCAACTGCTCAAGGGGATAGACTGCCGCATAAACCTCATACGCTACCACGCCATTCCGGGCGTTCCACTCGAAGGTGTAAATGAACAGGGAATGACCGAACTGAGAGACCTGCTCACCAAAAACGGGCTTTTCACCACCATAAGAGCCTCACGTGGCGAGGACATCTTTGCGGCGTGCGGAATGCTCTCCACTTTAAAACAGGAACAGGAAAAGAAACAACCATAAAACCAAAAATATGAAAAAAGTACTTTTTATTCTACTGTCAATCATAGTGCTCACCTCGTGCGAAGAGGTGAAGCGCAAGTCTGTAGGTGCCCCCTACGAAGTTCTTGTAGTATGCAATGACGCATTGTGGAACACTCCTGCCGGCCAGACACTGGAGAAGGCATTGAGAACAGCCATTCCCGGACTGCCGCAAAAGGAGGCTTCGTTCAAAATCACAAGGGTGCAGGAGGATGAGTTCTCCACAGCCAACAATGCATTCCGCAACATAATATTGGTGGACATTGACAAGAAGCACAGCAAATGCGAGTTCCGATTTGAAAGAGACATCTACGCAACGCCACAGGTGGTTATGGCCATCAACGCCCCCAGCAAGGAGGAGTTCGGTCTTTTTGTCAGCAAGAATTCCCAGGTCATTGTGGACTTCTTCAATGAAAAGGAGCGCGAATCGCAGATTGCCATTCTTCAAAACAAGCACAACAAGCAGGCTGCATCAATGATAATGAAGAAATTCGGCTGCGAGATGAAAATCCCCTCAGACATTGCCGGCTACAAGCAAGCACCTGATTTCTTGTGGTTCTCGGACTACAACAACCCCTCAAGAATGGAGATGCTTAGCTTTGCGATATACAGCTACCCCTATACCTCAACCGACAACTTCTCCAAGGAGCACTTCGTGCATATGCGCGACTCCATAATGAAAGCCAACATTCCCGGTGCCGAGGAGGGACAGTATATAACCACCGATGCCGGCAGCGTCATACTCACCGATGCCGCCTACAACGGCAAATATATGAGCATTGCGCGTGGCCTGTGGTATATGGAGAATGACCTTATGGGCGGTCCATTCGTATCACACTCCATTGTTGATGAAAAGAGCGGAAGAATGATTGTTGCCGAGGCTTTCGTATATGCCCCCAACAAGATGAAACGCAGTTTTATGCGCAGGCTCGAGTCATCGCTCTACACCTTGAAGCTGCCAATAGACCTTGAGCAGCACAAGGCAAGCACTGACGAAAAGAGATAAAACAATACCGGGAGGGCACCCCTCTCTTTAACAAACCATATAAAAAATTACTCCCCAAAAATATGAGCGAAAGAGGCAAAATACGTGTAGGCATTACACAAGGCGACATAAACGGCATTGGCTACGAAGTGATATTCAAGACATTCGACAACAGTGAAATGTTTGACATCTGCACCCCTGTGGTGTTTGGCTCACCCAAAGCGGCAGCCTATCACCGCAAGGCCCTGGAGATGGAGACCCCCTACAATGCCATAGAGAAAGCAGCCGATGCACAACCTGGCAAGCTGAACATAGTAAACTGCAACGGTGATGAGCTGCACATTGAACTGGGCAGCAGCAATGCCGAGGCCGGCGAGGCTGCATTTCAGGCACTGGAGAAGGCTGTAGCCGCCTATCGTAACGGCGAGATTGACGTGTTGGTTACAGCCCCAATCAATAAAAGCGCAATACAAAGCGAGCAGTTCCATTTCCCCGGACACACCGAGTACCTGCAAGAGTGCTGCGAGGGTGAAAAGTCGCTGATGATACTGTGCAGCGGCGATTTGCGCGTGGCGGTTGCCACATCACACCTCGCACTGCGCGACATACCCGCAGCCATCACCCCCGAGTTGCTCGAGGAGAAGATTACACTGCTCAATGAGAGCCTGAAGCGAGACTTCAACATCGATGCGCCCAAAATAGCCGTGCTTGCCCTCAACCCGCACGCAGGTGATAACGGTCTGCTGGGCAGGGAGGAGATTGAAGTAATCTCACCCACAATACGCAAGCTCAATGACGGTGGCATTTTCTGCTATGGTCCCTTTGCAGCCGACGGCTTTATGGGAAGCGGCAAATACGACAATTTTGATGCTATCCTTGCAATGTATCACGACCAGGGATTAGCGCCACTCAAAGCACTTGCAATGAACAGCGGCATCAATTTCACTGCCGGGCTCTCAATCATACGCACATCACCGGCCCACGGTGTTGCATACGACATTGCCGGCAAAGGCCTTGCCGATGAAAACTCATTCCGCCAGGCAATCTACGCAGCTATAGATATATACCGCAACCGCACTATGTACAACGAAGCGCGTCGCAACCCTCTACGCAAGCTCTACCATGAGAAACGCGACGACAGTAACCGCCTGAACCTGCAAAGCGACAACTGATAAAGATGAAATTTGCAATCATAGCAGCCGGAGAGGGCTCGCGCCTCGCAAGCGAAGGCGTGAAAGCTCCCAAGCCACTTATAGAGATACAAGGCGTTCCCATCATAGAACGCCTTGTAAAAATTTTTATGCGTCACGATGCTACCAATATAAGCATCATTATAAACGAGCAACAACCACAGACACTCGCGTTGCTGCAAGAAATG
>JAEIGA010006803.1_pt1 | contig 17376 bp, 15 predicted proteins | sample 9270691 | NCBI WGS metagenome assembly JAEIGA01 (sample SAMN17057246, study PRJNA624740) | gut metagenome | biome: biome; isolation source: fecal sample | host: Bos grunniens | place: China: Xizang | collected 2019 | reverse complement strand
GTTTTCTTCAAACACAATATTTTCAACACCAGTGAATCCATGATTATTCCAATATGACCCACCCATAGCAATACGTTCTACGGAATTAGGAATCACAAGAGTCTGTTCTATATCTGGATTACTCCAATGCCTATACCCAACAATGGAGTTAATCTCCTTTACATTATGAGAAAATGTAATACCACTAAAATAATGTAATGTATCCATTTCATCAAAATAAACATCATATACACAATCACCAACGTAAAGGTGTGTAGGATTGTCAGATGATGAAATTAACTTAACATCATTGCCATACAAGACATTCTTATAATAGCCGCATCCCTTACAAGGCTCGCTATATGTTGTTCCGTCCCTGGCAATTTCTAGATATTTATAACTTGAAGAGTTCTCGCATTCCTCCAGTGTGTCATATGTTCCAAGTGGATTACCGCTGTAGGTAACTTCTCCTGGAATAGTTTCCCATGTATATCCACTGTCATAGGAAATCTGGTGTTTGTAAACTTGATATTTGTTATATGACATAATCTTATATTAATTTTCAACACATAATGTTTCTGATGTTGGATACCACCTTGTCATAGGTGCTATATATCCGCAATCTTCTGATAACGTTTCAGCAACTCTACCGTATCTAAATGTTGGAGGTGTTTCATTTACCCAAGTTTCTCCGTTGTCATATGATTTCTGATATTGCTGTTTATAATACTTAGTATAACCTTTACAATAATAGTCTGTAGAAGGGTCTAGGTCAATCCATCTGTATATAACTGGAATCAATACACAGTCAGAAGAGTCTTTTTCATATAAACTTCCAGTTCTAAACTCATTAAGATTATTCCAAGTCTGACCCTGGTTGTATGATACTTGCCTTTGCTGTATATAGTGTTTGTCATATCCAACACAAGTGAACCTATCTGTGTTAATCCATCTATACTCTTTCTGACCATGAATAAAGCCACAATCTGTCGAATTATACTCTATTATATCACCCTGTTTGTAAATATCAGATGCAACCCACTGTTCATAACAAGTACTACAGTCTTCACATATTCTAAACCACTTTCTGAGTTTTGTATATTTATTGCCATCATCACAATTATAGTCGTTTGAAACAGCTTCCCATTTGAAACAGTTATATTCTTCCCATTGAGGGTCATATCCACAGTCTGTTGAATTAACTTCAATTACTGTTGTACTACGCCTGTATATGTCGGTGGCTATCCAGTTTATATTATCGTCAGAAACATACTTTCTTTCCCTTGCAAATTTGGTGGTCTCCTCACATATATACCCATCAACTGTCTCCCATTTGCTATAGTTATAATCGTCAATTCCTTTTGGTATATATCCACAGCCTGGGTCATCATCCTGCTTAATGACAGGATACATTGTACCATCACCATCGGCTGAAAACACATTAGGATAAGCTGGCAACCAGTCCTGGTCACCATACTTTACGTACTTCTGATACAAATAATAGCTTGTATATTGTGACATAAAAATCGCATTTAGATAAACATACCATGAAGGCATAAAAAAAGAGAGCTGTCCAAACAGACAACTCCCCTTTATTTAATTTTGATTATTCATCCACTTGATTAAGCGTTTGGAACAGCGTCAAGCAACTGCTTTACAGCTCCAGACTCTTCGTCACCAGAAAGTGGAATAGCACTCTCAGTTACATTTGCACTAAGCACAATCTGAAGACCGTTGGTGTCACCACCACCTGCCAATGTAGCAGTCTCAGCCTCAAGACCAGTCAAACGACCAAGTGCAAGGTACTTACCCTCAGCAGTCTTTACAACAGCGAAGTAACGACCAAGTGCAAGGTTATCAAGATTATCTCTCATACAAGCGTCATAAGTACCTGATATATTGAAAGTTAGAGTGTGTGTACGGTACTTATTTCCATTATCTTCAACGACAAGGGCATCTTCGAAGCTGGTGGAGTTCTTGGCTGGCTCTATATGATAGGCCACCAAACTTTCACCACTTACAGCAGCGGTAATTGAAGTAATCTCCTCACCACATGTAGCACCAGAACCCTTAGCAGTCTTTACATCTGCAAAGTTTGCAAGATAGATATCGGTTACCTCTGGAAGAGAATATCCACAGCTTGTAGTCCTCAAGATGTTATTTGAAAGTTTACAAGTTAAAGCCATAATATTATGTATATTTGTAAAAAATTATTTTTCTTCTTTAAAGAGGAGAGGCTAGCCGTATTACCAGCCTCCCACATCTTGGATTTATATTAAGACAAATGAGCCTTAGATTATTCAGTCTTTCCAAATACGAACAACTCTGGAAGTATGATACCAACAGCGATGTTGCTTATTGCCAAAATTCTGAACATATTGTCACCAGTAGTGTCTCTCATATCGATGAGCTTGTACTCAATGTGACTGTCAAATGTGTCATATCCAAGAACAAGGTTACGAGCTGGACCTACGATGATAGTATTCTTAGACTGCATGGTTGGAACAACCTCGAAGCCCATGATGTAGATTCTACCATTCTCTCTTGCATAGTTGCTGAAGATAGACTCCTTATTTGGGCAACAAATCTTACCAAGTGCAACCTCCAACAGACGTACATCTGCATGGTTCATAAAGATTTTGTAGCCTTCAGTGTCAACCTCTGCATTACCTGCAACCTCAAGAGCCTTGTCAATAGCACCCTCTACCTGTGCAAGAACGTTTGCTACAGTGAATGCAGACAAAGTGATTGAATTTCCAGATGGGATTGAAGCGTCAAGCTTTTTCTCAACACCGTCAACAGCCTTAAGATAGGTCTTTGTGGTAGCAGTTCTGCCACTATCTCCAGCCCAGAATATCTCCTGGTACTCCTTAGCCATCTTCTGACGAAGCTTGCCAAAATACCACTCAGAGAAAGTCTGAGGAATTCCACCTCTCAAACTGATTTCAGTCTGGTCTACAAGGAACGTATTCCAGAACGTATCATAACAGTTCTCCTGGTTAACTTTGATAGCTGCTGGCTCGATGTAAGCCTCTGACAATGAGGTACTTCCACTAGGTGTGAATGGACAGGTATAAAGCTGCCAAGCATCGCCAATCTCACCTGTATAAATCTTCATCTTACCTTTAACACCATCCATGAAGGTGATTCCGTACTGGCGAAGGTCGATATCGTAGATGTCCTTTGAGAAAATCTCCTGGGCTTCCTTGCCACAGTAGGTCACTCCACTAACGTTAATGAAATTTGCCATATTAATATAGTTTTTGTGTAAAAATTATTTTATTCGATTTTTATTTTAAACATATGTCATTTTTTGTAGGTCTGGTATGTTAGCCAAGATAGTTCCTCATGGTCTCTCTCCAGGCACTGTATGTGTCACCAGCACTAGGCTTTGCATTGGTGTTAACTGGAGCTGCTGAAGGCTGTTTTCCAAGGTCTTTTATCTTCTCCTGCAAGCCCTCGTTAATCTGCTTGAGTGCCTTAACCTCATCCGTCAAGTTCTTAACCAAGTCCTCCAATGGATTTGCCTTTGGCTCTTCAACCACAGGTTCTGGTTCTGGTTCTGGAGTTGGCTCTGGCTCAACCACAGGCTCTGGCTCTGGTGCAGGCTCTGGGGTTGGTTCTGGAGCTGGCTCTGCATCCTCAAGCTCCTCCATGATGATTGGTAAATTTTTCTCAACAAACTGAGGGTCATTGGTAACACCAGAATTTGAACTCAAGTCAATCTCATTGACAGGTTCAATCTCACCGTCCTTACTCATTGCAATGGTAGAAAGGACTTCCTTAATTGCGTTCTTCAACTTACTGAAAAACATCTCGTCATTTGTCTCTATATTCATATTATTTTCGTTTAATTCTTCCACTTGTTTGGAGAATTCCTCCAATCCAATCATGGCTTCCAAACTAAAGCCTCTAAGTTCACCGTCTACTATGCGCTGCCATACGTCATTTGAATCTACATAGTAGGTCTGAATCCAGCTTCCAACAGGAAGTTCTTTTGACAAACCAACAGCTAGAGACTTATCATATACCATATCGGTTTTTATCCATTGTTCAACCAAATAAACACCATCAGCGTTATCCTGGTGCTGGAGAGTTACCTCATGCTGTCTGTAGTCTTTTAGGAAGTCCCTGCTCATTTTCTCAATAGCTTCTTCTGAGAATACAATATCAAACTCCTCACCATCTTCTGTTCTACGATAAATAGGCTTATTTGGTATAGCCACAACACCTGTTATCATATGCTTCTTTTCATCAGCAAACTTCTCAACAAGCTGCTTTTCCTCATTGAATGCAACGAACAGCTCTTCAACAGCTGGAGAGGTTACCAAAGAGCAAGCATATGCCTCTGAATTGGTTGTAACCATATATTTCTTTCTCTTTTTCATATGAAAATATTTTGATTTTAGAAATAATTTTTATATCTTTGCATATGTAAGTTAACTTAAACATACGATATGAGTAAAATAGTAGAAGAATGGAAGGATATACCTGGATATGAAGGTAAATACCAGGTATCAGATTGGGGTAGAGTTAGAGATACTAACTACAGGAACAGAAACATTGTTAAAATTAGAAAATTACAAACAAATGAAGGTGGATACAAATATCTAAGGATAACACAAAACGGTACAATAGAGTTTTACTTCGTTCACCGATTAGTGTATGAGACTTTTGTTGGTGAAATACCTCCTGGATATCAGATAAATCACATTGATGAGAATGAATCAAACAATGTGTTGTGGAATCTCAATATTATGACACCAAAAGAAAATTCTAACTGGGGGTCTCACAACAAAAATATATCTTTATACAAACTTAATTTCCATCCTAGAGCTGTGAAGGTTGACCAAATTGACCAAAAAACTGGAGAAGTCTTAAAAGAATACCCATCAGCTAAAAGAACTGAGAATCATGGATTTGACTCAACAAATGTTATTAGATGCTGTAATGGTAAATATAAGCAGCATAAAGGTTATATTTGGAAACGTCACTTAATATGTAACACTTGATTATTGGTCTTTCCTTCCCTTGGAAGGCTAACATGTATCCAGGAATAGCCGTATTCATCTATGAGCTGTCCAACCTTTACCTCACCCTTCTTCACCATGTCCACAATGAAGTTAAACAGAGCCTTATTCTGGCTCTTAGAGCCTATCTTAAGGTCTGCTGCTTGTCCTAGTCTATGCTGACTGTTTTTAACGCCTCCTACGGCTTTATTTACCTTCTCAGACCTAAATCCACTGGTAACAACAATGGCTTTGCCCCACTTATCTCTTATTGGCTGCAATACGGTCTGTGCAAGCAGTGTCAGATATGCTAGTTCCTTCTCATTAGGTGTGTTGTCAAGCTTAAGCCTCTCAGCAGTTGCTGAATACACAAGCTCGTCATATGTAAAGTTCTTACTCAGTCTCATCTTCTTCGTCTTTTACTGTATAATATCCTTCTGGGCTAGCTGTCCATATCACTCTGCCCATATTTACCCCATTCCACATAAAATGCCATCCTTCTGGGCATACATATTGGTTTCTCCCTGGTATTTTATATATTCCTATTGCGTTTCCCATAATTTACTTCACTATTTGGAGAGGCTAGTAGAGGACTCGAACCCCTGTATATCTGCTTTGCAGGCAGATGCATAACCACTCTACCAACTAGCCTTTATAAGTTTACAGCAACTCCCACACCCACATACGGCTCAAAGCCCTTGTACTGGAAGCCATAACCATAACCTCCCTGGAGACCAATACTAATCTTATCCCAAACTGTTTTCTTCTTCTCCACATATTTCGTCACTTCAACCGTATTGGTCACCACCTCTGTATGTGTCCTCAGCCTCATTTTAAGGCTGTCTAAGCTCGTATTTATGCCTGTGGTGTATATCTTCAAGTCAGCAGTATCCTTGTCGCTTATAAGCCTCTTTTCATAGGTCTTGGACTCAGTTACCAACTGGATGGTATCACCATTCTCAGAGAACACCGTATCAGTCTTTACTTTCTCGATTATTTTTGGTACTATCTGTTTTTCAATGATGGTAGTATCCTTCCACAGGGTGTCCGTCTTTGTAGTGAATACGGTGTCAACCTTCTCTATGTTCGGTTCTGTCTTGCTACAGTACAGTACAAGCCAGGATGCTGTCATTAACAGTATTGCTATTACCAATAATATGCTATGTAATCTATCCTTCATCTTCCTTATCGTCTGGAATCTCTGGAATATCGTTTCCATTCCTTAGTTTCTCTCTTTCCATAATCATCCTCTCTGTGTGTGCAAGGTGTCTGTCCACATCCCTTCTCAACTGTACGCTTTCGCTTCTAAAGTAGGCTGCAACGCCAAATACAGATGCTGAGTACACCAAACTTTGTCCGAGAATCCACAAAATAGATTGCTCAGATAAAAGGAGTGGTACAAAAGCTGCAATGCCTGTCAAAAACCATCCAGCCAGGAATGCCAGGACTGCTGTGCCTACAGCGAGCTGGTCTTTAATTGACAGGTCTTTCCATGTTTGTTTCATTGCCTATTCGTTTTACATAAACATATCAACAAAAAGGTGGAACGACTTTCACAAGCCATCCCACCCAAAGAATAAATATTTAAAAAAATTACGGCAAAATAATTTAGATTATAATCCTGCAAGTGTCTGAACCCTTCTAACCTGGTCTTGTTTGTTGTTGATGTCAACAACTGAAACAACCACTGGTCTGTTGGAGTAGTCCTCGAATGCGCTCAACAGCCTGTCATCGAAGTTGTAGTCATTTCTGATTGTTGGAAGTGCTCCACCATCAGCATATTTCCTACCTGGTGACATCGATGCTATATTCTTCTTCACCTTACCTCCATAGAAATCAATGAAGTCTGAAAGATTAAGCTTCCTCTCGCTCTTGTTGATGTAATCAAGAAGGTCAATGTTCTCCAGGCTGGATTTCTTTCTGATGACATACTCTTTTCCTTCAACTTCTATGCCTGTTCCTGGGATTGGAATACCACCATTTGCATGGCTCTTTCCTTCGAGCAATCCTCCCTTTGCATATGGCTTGTTTGCTGCCATTATAGCAATCTGCGCTGCTGTTGTAGATGCTGCAAGAGCCATCATAGGTATAGCTGGCAGAGGCCAGGTGTTAATTGCTGCCATTGTTACAGCCATAGCACCATTAACAATCGCTTGTAACAGGTTTCTCTGGTATTCAGCCTTCTTTCTCTTCCTATCAAGGTCTTCCTGTTTCTTCTTCTGTTTTTCCTCTTCATTTTCAAGCCTCTGTTTTTCCTTTGCAGCAGCCCTTTCAGCCTCCATTTCGGCATTGAGCTGGTCTATCAAGTGCTGTCTTCTGTCACCCCTTGATGTTGCAAGTTCATCCTCTATCGAATCGATTGAAGACTTGTACTTCTCAACCAAATCTTTCTGTTTGTCAAGGGCATTTTTAACTGCTTCAGTATCTTTATCAAGTTGTTCCTGTTCCTTGTCAAATGCAATATCTTGAGCATTCCATACTGCTTGCATTATCTGGTTGAATGAGTTCATAGCTTCCTGGACATAAACCATTATTGACCTCATGAACTGAGGGAATGCATCCTTAGCCTTAGTCTCAAGGTCTTTGAGCGTTGCTAGTGCTGCATCCTCTGCTGCATCAAGCTCAGCAATCCTCTGCTTGAAGTACTCGCCACTTATATTACCAGCTTCCTTGTCGGAATACAATTTCTTCCTTTCTTCTACAATCTTGCTAACAGCAATCTTCTGGGCATCTATGAGCTTCTGGTAGTTTTCCTTTGTCTTCTTATAGTTAACAATTCCAAAGCCATATCCAGCACCCTTCTGGTCTGTGTCTGTCACAACAGCCTTACTTGAAAGCTTGACAATCTCATCTTGACCTCTTCTGATTTCTGCTATAACATTTGTATAGTAGTCATTGTAAGCCTTTTCCTTTTTATCAAGAGCCTCCTGTGTGTTTGCAACTGTATCTGCTGCATACTTTTTCTCAAGGGCGTTCATCCTGGCGTTGTGAGCCTCTTCCTCGTCCTCAATAAGCTTGTTATACTGCTCCTTGGTAATCTTGCCCTGCTTTAACTGCTCTGCATACTCGCCATTGGCTCTAACAAGTCTGTCATGCCTCTGCTCTTCAGCCTTTACCTCATAATCATACTCCTTATCAAGTTTTTCCTGGTTGATTCTTTCCTCCTTGTCAGCCTGTGCTTGAGTAGCTTCCAGAACCTTGGTGAAGTATTCTTTCATACTCTCAAGGTTCATATAGTTATATTGGTTAATCATCTTACCAATATTCCTCAACTTCTCCTGGTAGCTGTTCTCAGTATTCTGAAGGGCTGTCTCAACCTCCGTTCCAAAGGTCTCTCTGTTAACACTCTGTATGTCGTTTGCCAAGTCCTCATAAATCTTAAGTCTCTCAGCAGCCCACTGCTGCTCAGCCTCCTTGATTTTCTTGTTGTACAAAGCCATTATAGCCTCTCGTCTTGCACCAACAAGCTTCTCGCTCTCTACAACAGCTCTAATCTTCTCGTCTCTCTCTTGGATGAGTCTGGCTTTTTCCTTTGCCCAACCTTCATCCATAGCCTCAATGCGAAGGCTCTGAAGGTCTGCATATGCAGCTGCCATCTCCCTTCCAAAAGCTTTTTCAGCATCAAGTATTTCCCTGTTGTATTTCTCGTTAATGGCTAACTTGAGTTTCTCGTTACCTTCTGCATCAGCAAGCTCCTTCTTTCTGTTCAACTCAATCTGTGCCTTCTGTTTTGCAATACCATCAGCCATTTTGTCAACGTTAAGCTGTGCCAACCGTCCTGCATCGACATCAACAGGTTTCAAACTATTAGCCAATCCAACAAACCCATCCTTAATTAGATTGATTTGAGTTACATAGTATTGACCCTTCTCTGAGAACTTATCTACCTGGTCTAGGATTGAGTTTGTAATAGTACCATATTCCAAAGTCTTAGCCAACTCTCTGATTTCGTTTGCAGTTTCATCAGTAACCTTTCCAAACTGATTCATTTCTTTGGTAGCCTTCTGCTGAGCAATAGTTAAAGAATAAAGCAAATCATGAGTTATGGCTTCTCCTAACTCTTGGAATTCTCTTTTTGTATTGTTAATACCAGCTATAGGACCAGAGAACCACTCAGCAGCCCACTGCTTAAACTTACTTGTTGAGTGCTCGTATTTATCAATCTCCTTGGACAAGTCCATAAATCTGTTCTTGGCTTTTTCAAGTGCCTTGTTATAATCATCGACACCTTCCATCTTCAAGACCACATCACTCTTGCTGATTTTTTCAATCTCCTGTAATTTACTCAATACCAAGCTTAATTCTCTCAAGTACAGCTTTGTCTGTGTGGTTGCATATTGCTCACTAGTAACAATTCCATTAAAGTAGTTTTCAAGATTTTGTTTCCTAAACCTATCATATTGTTTGTTAAGTGTTTCAACATTCTTTGACAAGACATCAGTAGCAGTACCAGCCTTGTATCCGCCATTAACAAATTTCTTGAAGTCTTCGATAATTGCTGATAATGCACCAGACAATGCCATAAATCCAGCAGCAACAGCTACACCACCAAGAGCCTTTAAAGCTGTTGAAAGACCTTGTACTGCTAATGTGGCAGTCCTTGTCTCAGCCACAAGCATACCCATACGCTTCTGAGCACCAGTTATCTTCATAACAAAACTATCAACAGCATCAGAACCCTTCGAAATCCAACCTCCAATACCTTCCTTGGTATTCATCTGCTGGCGAATCTTCTCAATGCCCTGTAATACGTTCTGTAATGCAACAAGCTTTGCAATCTGTTGCTCAAGCTCTGTATTGTCAAGACCAAACAGCGTAGAGAAACCCTGCCCGACCTGTCCAAGTGCTGTGAATGACTCCATTGTATCCAACAGGTTATCCATTGCCTTAGAAGAAGACTTAGCATCCTTCATTGCACTGTTGAGACGAAGTTGAGCCTTTGATACCTTACCAAGCTCATTCTCCAACTGCTTGTACATCTTGGTATCCTGCTGACCATTATATTCCAGCTTACCCATTTCATCCCTAAGAGCTTTTGCCGCTTGTTTCAAATTGTCGAACTCTTTGACTGCGCCACCTATATTGACTGAAACCTTACTTATACCGTCAAAAGCACTCTGGTAGTTACCTACGTTACGTCCGAACTGACCATAAGCCTCCTCAAGTTCCTTGAGCTTCTGGGTTAATTCTCCAGCTCTCTGGGACATTTCCTGGAACTTCTCATCTCCCAAGTCTGTGCTATTCATTACCCTCTTAAGGTCTGCAAGCTCCTGCTTCATACCAGCCATCGTATTGCCATAGTTCTGTGCTTGCAACCTCTCTGAAGCTGCAATCTGCTGCTGGTCATTGACAGTTTCCTTCAAAACGTCCTTGGCTGCAAGGTAGTTCTGGTATATCTCCTTTGAATAAGCCTTCCTCTTCTCGTCAATCTGCTCAATCTGCTTTGCAAGCTTGGCTTCCTCATCCATTGACTTGGAACTTCCACCACTTGAAGCTGCTGATACCTTGACACTGCTCTTCTCAAGTGCCTTAATCCTTGCACTGAGAGCATCCAATTGCTTATTCAGAGCCTCTACAGCGTTCGCTGACTCTGTAATACCGTTAATTTGTATCTGATAGACTTTCTTTCCGTCCATTTTAGTAATAATTTACTTTAAACATATGAAAAAAGGAGGCTGTTAAACCTCCTTTTCTTATTTTAAACCACTTTCTTCATCATCTTCAGCGTTGTAGGGTTATATCCGCTAGGGTCATAGCCAGATATCTCAACTGGAATGTACAAATCACTGTCAAAATGCACCATTGCACCGTTTTTCACCATATTGTACTCCTGTGGACTCAAATAGACCTCAACTTCAACGAAATTACTAGCCAAATAAGGCGTAATCCCAAAGAATGTGTTTAGGAGTGACTTCTCAGTTGTCTTGTATGACAAATTGCACACCATATTGCTTCCGTTTGACCACTTGTTCGTTGGTACGTATATCTCAACGTTCTCAACAGGATACGTCCTAAGCCATACCTTCGCTAGGGTAGGGTCTGGTCTGAACCAGAACCTCTGTGTAAGCCCATATCCGTCATGTTTCATACTCTCAACATAGTCATAACCGTCTATCATGTAGGTGTATTTGCTCAATACAGGCAATCTTAAGTTAATTGTATACGTCCTGTCCTCCGTAAATGCACTGTCAACAGATATCCAGGTGAAGTTGTCATACCAGGTATATGAGAACTGAAGGTTCTTATCAGAGCTTGACGTTACATATGAGTCATCATTAAGCTCAATGGTTGTAAATCCACTGTCACCATAGTCCCTCCAGTCTGGGTCATTTAACTTTGACTGAGGATAAACGCTCTTCTCAAAGCCCCACTCCTCAGTGTCAATCTTATACTTGACAGCCATAGACTTAGGATAGTCTATTGAAGAAGACTCAGCATCATTGGAATTACACCTGTTGTCAATGTCAACGGCATTGTTCTCAATGGTAACGCTCTTTTTCTTGGTGTCAATCGTTATGATGTTGCCACTCTGTAATATATCCAGGTTGAATGCATCTGCAACGTTCTGAATCCACTCTGAAACCTTCTTCTCCTTGTTCAAGAAATTGCTCAGTCTGAGGTCATAATCATATTCTGATGGAGAATTATATGTGTAATGGGCTGTCTGAAGCTCATAATAGCTCCTAGGTGATGCAGCAGTTATTGTGAAGTCAATGTTGGTAGTGGTATTGTACAATACGTTAGTACCACCAGTGGTAGTGAATCCCCTGTGTACCTCCATAAGCTCCAGCACATCATCCTTCTCAAGCCATACCATACAGCTTATAAAGCCATTCATTGAAGTGCCCTGCTGGTTGACATTCACATATGATATTGGAGTGTTGATGTAAGTATTATAGTTGTGCTGTGTGTTCTCAAATACCACACCACCAGTCTCAGTGTCCCTTGTCATAAAACTATATCCAATCTCTGGATAGAAAGCCTGGTTCTCATCAGCATTACTTTTTGACCAGCTATAACCATTTTTCATCACACTAGCAACACCACCATAGAACGAACTGAGACCACAGATGACAGCATCACTTACAGCCTGGTCATATGCCATTATCTCACCATCGTTGTAGATGTATCCAAGCTTTGCTGGACTCCACCTTCTACCACTGTCACTGTCAAAACCATCTCCATGAACGGTAGTGCCACCACCTGTATTGCCTGTATATGGCTCATGACCATTTACAGTTCCAGCCCTTGTCACAGCTCCAGACCTTCTGTTTCCTACATGCTCACTCACAGAACCGTCATTCCTTCTCCTTCCCTGTGTATTGTACAGTGTAAGGTCATTCTGTTTGGTTGGTAGGGTAGAGTTATAAGCATCTTCATGTGGGAAACAGGTAAGCCAGTCATTGACGTTTGGATATGTCCTATTGTTTACTGTATAAGTCTCTTCATTTGGATTTCCAGTCTCATAGTTCTTGTTCCTCTTTCCCTTAATCAGCTCATAGTTATCCTCATAGTTCCTTACCAATGCAATCTCTATTGGGGTGTTCTCGTTGAAGCCAACTGGAAGACTTATGCTCTGGTCTGACATTGACCTTTCAAGAGGGTCATAGATGTGATGCATCACTGTAAGATTACCTGTAGTGTTAAGGGTAGATGACACATTCATCGTAACCTTGTAGAAACCACTTGCTGGTATCACAATGACCTTCTCATTAGGCTGATACATGTATGAAGGTGCATTCACATTGACAGAGCCAGAACCAAGGATGTCATACATAAACACAGACTCAAAGTTGTACTCTGTCTTGCTCTCAAGGTATGAACCTTCAGTCTCCACATTTCCGAATACCTTGAAGTAAGGATAGTTAAGCTCCTGTGGGTAATATGACTGTCCACTGGTTGACAATGATGCCGACAGGCTTACCTGTCCGAACTTTGGATTTCCAAGGTTATATATTGGTACTTGACCATCAGCCAAGTTTGTTGACATGAACACATCCCTCAAGAAGAAATTATGGAATGCATCACCAGCAACTGAATACCCCTTCCATTCAAATGCCTTCTTCATTGTTTCAAGCATCGACAGAGAAGGGTAGAAGCTCTCGACATACCACCTGTTGTACTTGTCCAGGTCAAACTTGCTTGAGAACTCCTTGATGTCATCATCACTCTGAGTTCCAGCACTTGGTGACTTCTGGAATGCTCCATATGAAACCAGTGGGAACACCACCTCATGCTGTGCAAGGTTATGCGCCTCGTTGTTATAGTAGTTTATAGTATTCCCACTGTCTCCAGCACCATCAAATGGCAGATACCAAGGAATGTCAGTCAGCACAGCCTCGCCAAATATCTCATCCAATGAGTTTGACTTCACTGATACAAGGTTGCACTTGTACATCTTGTCCTTGTATGAGTTAAGGGTCAATGAACCCTCGAATATCTTGTCACCATCCGCATAAACCTCAGCATTCCACCTGCAATGGAACTTATCCAGCTTGCTAAGGTTATTGGCATAGTTAAATATCCTGTCATTGGCTGGAGTGCTTGGCACTTCGAACTCGAATGAGTACTCAGCGTTGGTTGATGATATCTTGGTTGGGTCAAACAACACATTGTTGAACCTAAGATTCAGACTCTTCTGACTCTCAAGCTCAACATGCTGACCGTTTATGAATAACTCAATATAATGCTCTTTGTATATCATATTAAATCAAACTTGGTTCTTGGCTATAATGATACTTGACAGTTGCCTCATAGATGTCATTCCTGTCAGTCTCATCCACTGATACACTGTCAATTATTATCTCGTAGTTCTCACCGTTAATCTCAGTCCATACCTGTGCCGACTGGATAAGGTCGTTGAAGATGTACTTACCGTCATGCTCAAACAAGTGACTCTTCAACGTCACAGTGTACTTCACCTCATTGTCATAAGGCTTCTCCAGTGAGTTCATTGGGTCTGTGTAATAGTCGAAGATGTTCTTCTGATAAGTCATAAGGTCAAGGTCTCTCGTCTCACTCCTCTGACCTGTGAAGTCGAAGAAGCTAATTCCACCATATGAATTCCTCCACAGTATCCTCTGGGAGTACTCAGTTGCCTTCAATGGCTTTATGACGTTATATCTTATCTTGATAGTGCCCAATGTAAGGTCAATGTAAAAAGCCTGCTGGAAGAAAGCATACCCAGCATGATTCAACAGGAACATCAAATCCATAAGCGTATATGAACTACACCTCATTGTGCTTGTGTATGAAGTAATGGTATTGAACGCTGAATCAAGATAGTCTATGCTGTATGAGAAGCCACCATTGTTACCTGTATATATGGATACATCAATCTTAGGCTGATACAGGTACAGTATGGAGTTGTTGTCAACACCCCTGTTCTCACCCCTGGAATAGTTCTGGGCTACCACCATACCATCCATTGTAAGGTACTTGTATCCCTGGTTAACCATATATCCAATTGAAGAATAGTTATCCGTCACAGTGCCAAGCAATGCATAATTGCCTCCCTTGAGCGAACTGATGCTGAACGAATAAGGAACAACCATACCATACTCACTTATCGTTGTAAGAACTGGACTCATATTGAATGCAGCCTCACCTCCATACCAGTTCTTGGTAAGTGTGGTGATGTAATTGCCTTGAGTGTACACATCAACACTTATCTGAGCACCATTGAGGTCTGAATCAGCACTACCATCAGTACCTGTCATGGTAATGTATGTGTTTGGTACGTTTGTATTGATATAACCCTCGATGTTCGTCCACACCTGTCCCACAGCCTTTGCTGTAAGTATAACGCTGCTTCCGTCCTGCTCAACATTGAAGTTGGCAATGATTCCAGGACAGTTCCTCAACGCCCTGGTAATAGATGCTGCCGTTGCAATGGCTGTATCAGCCACAAGGAAGTTCTTGTTTATTGCTCCCTTTGGGTCAAGCACATTGGTAATCGTCTCACCCAAGAACGTAATCCACCACTGTCCGTCAGAGGTTGTCTGGGTCTTGAAGGACTGAACAACCATAAATGTGAACGTTGCATAAGTTCCACCGCTTGAGTCCTCCACCTTCAAGATGTTTGGAATGTCTGTGAAGGTTATAAGGTTTGCTGGAGAACCAAGGTTATTGTATGTTATGTTTGCCATTATGAATTAAAGTATTTGTCTAACTCCTCAGTTATTTTATTGAATATCTTGTCAGCCCATCCGTCATTCCAGGACTGGTCAATCTCCTCGAACACATAAACCATAAAAGGTCTTGGAGCAATGCCATCCCTGGCAATTGCCCTCCTTATCAGATATATGGTTGAATTGTCTGTTGGAATCCCCCTCTTCTTCGCCCAAGCAACAATGGGAGCAACAGGAGGAAACTTTGCTCCAGCCCTCCTTCCACTCTCAATGTAGGTAAGGTAGTCATTCAACATTATATCAAATACAGGGTCACCATCATTGGTTGCCTTCACCAACAGGTTCTTATAGATGTCAGAGTCTGGAGCAATGGTGTTCCTTCCAACCTTGTTGTTAATAAGGTTGTTGCTCTCCATCACCATCCTCACAAGCTCCATGATGTCCCTGGATATGCTCATTATAATGTCCCCAATCTGTACCATTAGTTACAACCGTATTTGCTCAATGGAAGAGATATAGGATTCAAGTCAATGTCACCAACCTCATCCTTATCAATCGTTATCTCAGTGTCAGTGTCACCAGAATATGGCTCGTCATTGAAGTTGTCATCCAACGTACATAAGTCAACTGGATTTGGCATCTGCAAGATAAGGCTTAATTTGACTCCTGCTGCGCTATCGTCAGTGTAGTGGGACAATGTAAGCAAGCTGTAGTCATAGACGCTCAGAATGCCCTTAAACTCAGCCTTTGTGTCAATATATGCCATTATATCACAGGCAATGGTATATGCATTGTTCTGAACATCCAATACTGGGTTGTCATCATCCACAAAACCAAGGATGTATATCTCAAACCTAGCCTTGAATATGTTGGTTGTGATGTTAAGCTCATGCAAGCTCACATCATCCACATAGACCTGGAACATCTCATGGTTGTTCTGGGCATTGTTGAAGTCATCTCCCTGGTATCTGAAGGTTCTTACACCCTTGTGACGAAGGGAAATGTCCTTAAGAATGTTAATTACGTCCTTTAACATAATATCTGTTTTATTTTAACATAAACATATGAAAAAAGGACACTATTCACAGTGTCCTCCCTAGTGTTTGCTCTTTTGCATTGCGTATTAATAATTGCTACACATTCTACTTAATCCTTTTGCTTGGTCTTCAAGCCAAATTGTGAATGGTATTCCTTCTTCAATATTCTTTGCTGAATAGCCAAGATGTAGAAATATCATAATTTTCTTACCAGACACAACAACCTTCACATCAATCAAACCCATAAACTCTCTCATCAAGTATTCTTCCAGATAGTCTTTGGCTCTTAAATCGTTTACTCTAAAGAATGTTTTTTTGTAATCAAATTGTAGATATGCAGTACCATCCTTGCATAAATCAAACCTAGTAAATCTACCTTTTCCCATTTGTCTTAATTTTTTTATTTAATTATTTTTGCAAAGATATATATTTTTTTTGACAATTCCAAATATATCATCTACTTTTATTCTTTGCCTTCCTCAATGTCTCCTGGAATTCATCCTCCAGCCTCTCAGCCTCAGCCTTGTCTATCAAATATGACAGGAACTGGAGGTAATCACTTAAATAGAGTCCAGAGACTGCTCCAATTTTCTCAGCTTTTTCATCACAGATTTCATAGAACGTCTTGATGCTCCCCCATTTTTCACAGAAGTCTCTATATCCTTGCGAGTGAGGTCTATTACTTCCCTTATTCTTGAAGACAGTAGGGTAGGAGTCGCTGATATCATGTATAACTCTAAAAAAAAACCTACCAATGGCAGTATATTCGTTATCGGTTGCCTCTCAAACATGGCAATCCTGTCATTCAACACCTCTGCCTCATACCTGGAATCATATACCTCACCCTGCTTCCTGCATAATATGCCCAGAATTGCAGCATAATTGTGCTTGTCAGCCTTCATAACGGTGTCAACCGCCACATATTCACCCACCTTCAACTTCTCCATTACGTTAATGACGTACAATTCACCATCAATCTCAATCTTATTGGTGGATTTCCTCTCCTCTGGCTTGGTCTGAAGGAACATAAGATGACCCATAATGCTCTCAACAAAGTCCATCGGCAACTCATTTATCTCATCAATTGACCTTCCACAGAAGATATGAAGCACATCCCTGGCATCAAACTGCTTGTCAGTGCCATCATAATAAGCCTCAATCTCCTGGAACTGCTTCAATGTCACCTCATCCCAAGATGTTGGCACTTTCCAACTGCCCAAG
>JAEIGA010006802.1_pt1 | contig 17378 bp, 9 predicted proteins | sample 9270691 | NCBI WGS metagenome assembly JAEIGA01 (sample SAMN17057246, study PRJNA624740) | gut metagenome | biome: biome; isolation source: fecal sample | host: Bos grunniens | place: China: Xizang | collected 2019 | reverse complement strand
GGCATTTCCGGTAGCAAAGGTGAATTGAGGATTTCCTTTGCGTCGGATCAGTCCGTGACCAGAAAGGCTGATCTGGATATTCCGGATACCAGTGATTTTCATCTTACGGTAACATCTTCAACAGGTTCCATAATATATGACGGAGTGTATTCGGCTTCCCCGGAAGCGATAATGGTCGATCCGGGTTCATATGATGTGAAGGTTGTGTCCTGCGACTTCAAGGTGCCTGCGTTTTCTTCCCCTCAGTATGGGGATGACCAGTGCGTGGTGGTGCCATCTGGAGAGATTGTGAATGTCAGGCTTATGTGCACTCAAATCAATTCAGGTATCAGATTGAAAGTGGATCGAGGGTTCCTGGATGCCTATCCTGATGGAGTGCTTTTCCTTAAGTCTGCACAAGGTAAGCTCATGTACGGATACTCGGAAAAGAGGATAGCATACTTCCGTCCGGGCAACGTCTCTCTCCTGCTGAGTTCGGGAGGAAAAGATGAGGTACTTCTTACTCGTAATCTTAAGGCTCAGGAGATTCTTCAGCTAGATATCACTATAAGCCCAAATGCGGGCCAGAGTGGGACAGGTGGTCGTATTTCTGTTGCTGTAGATACGTCAAGAACTTGGATAACAGACTCTTATATCATAGGTGGCGAAAATGATAAAGGCTCTGCAATAACCGATGCTTTGACAGTGTCTCAAGCTATGGACCATATTGGAGATGAAGATGTGTGGGTGAGTGGATATATTGTCGGAGGAGACCTCACATCCAGTTCTGCATCTTTTGAAATTCCATTCTCCTCAAGGACAAATATTCTTATCGGCCCACGTTCCTCAACCATCAACAGAAGTTCATGTATAGCAGTTCAACTTCCATCCGGAAGCGTGCGTGATGCCCTTAATCTTGTCGATAATCCTAACAATTTGGAACGTAAGGTATGTATCCGAGGTGATATAGTGGAATCTTACTACGGTTTGATTGGCCTGAAAAGTGTTACAGACTATGAATTCCAGTAGTTCTGGTAACAAATCGTAAGTGCCATTACAGCGCGTCAGGGCAGGGTTGTCGCAAATTTTCTTTATTTAATATTGTATTGCTATTGTATAGAACGGCAGGAATCTGTATCTTTGCACGTTTTGAATTGAAACTACTAAAGATACTGATGAGAAAATTTTTAAAATTCACTTTGACAATCCTGCTGTCATGCCTTTCTGGAGGACTTTTCCTCCATGCTCAGACAGCAGTCAAGGTCAACGGTGTTGTTACCTCTGCAGAGGACGGGCTGCCTATGATGGGAGCGGGAGTTGTCGCAGGCCCTGGTAACGGAGTGATTACGGATCTCGACGGCAAGTACGAGATTGTAGTCGAAGCCGGCACTGAGCTGACCTTTTCCAGCATCGGATTCAATGACGTGAAGGTTGTTGTTCCGAATGTCGAGAACTTTGTTTACAATGTCATCATGGAGACAGAATCAATGACTCTCGATGATGTTGTCGTTGTAGCTTACGGTGTCAGAAAGAAAGGAACTGTTGCAGGTTCTGTGTCCACTGTCAAATCGGAGAAACTTGAAAATACACCTACAGCAGCCTTTGACCAGGCCCTGCAGGGACAGGTGGCCGGACTTACAGTGCTCTCGAATACCGGTGAGCCAAGTGCTTCAGCCACTCTTCTGATCCGTGGTACAAACTCTATCAATTCAGGTAAGTCACCACTCTACATCCTTGATGGCGTTGAAATCTCTGCTTCGGATTTCAATACCATCAATCCGGCCGACATCGAAAGCATGTCCGTCCTCAAGGATGCATCCTCGACATCCATCTATGGTGCTCGTGCTGCAAATGGTGTGATTGTGATTACCACAAAGAGGGGACGCAACACTGACAGGCCGAACATCAACTATAACATGCAGATGGGTTGGTCTTCCATCGCTCATGGAAACTGGGACCTCATGAATACTGCGGAGCGTATCCAGTATGAGAAGGAGATCGGTATGACTGCGGGTCAGAATTATGATTATCTCTCCAAGACTGACGTCAACTGGATGGATGTGGTCTTTAATGATGCCGCACTCCTCCAGAGCCATGAGATGTCTGTGGCTGGAGCTACGGATAAGACGAACTATTATCTGTCAGGAGGATATTACAACCAGGAAGGAGTTGCGCCGGGCTCGCTTTTCGAGCGCTATTCTATGCGCTATAATTTTGAGCAGAAGATGGCTGACTGGCTGAAGATGGGAGCTAACACGATGTTCAACTTCCAGAATATCCAGCAGGCGGATGAGGGTGCATATGCTCTTGTGACTCCTATCTCGGCTGCCCGTTTCATGCTTCCATATTGGAACCCTTACAAAGCTGATGGAAGTCTGGCTTCTGTAAATGACGGGTCATGGAAGGGACAGGGTCAGAACCCTTTGGAATGGCTTGAGAATAATCCTGCTTCATTCAAGAAGTACAAGGTCTTCTCGACTGCGTTTGCTGAGTTTGACATTTACAAGAATCTTGTCTTCAAGACTCAGTTCGGATTCGATTTCTCGCATACTACAGGATTCAGCCAGTCTTTTCCAAGCTATGCACCGAACCAGGGAGAGGGATCCGCTTCGAGGAGTTCGACTGATGGCCTCAACCTCCAGATGACGAATACATTGACATACAGGTTCGATCTGATGAACATCCATGATTTCAACTTCCTCCTCGGACATGAGTGGCAGGATTACCATACGGAGAGATTCGGTGTCGCTACAGCTGGTCAGACAAATGACTTCCTTACTGACATTTCAACCGGAACGAGAGCCACTTCATGGAACAGCACTTCTACCTCAGATTATTCACGAGTGTCGTTCTTCGGCCGTGCTGAATATAACTTCATGGACCGTTTCTATGCAGATATGTCGTTACGTACCGACGGATCATCGAGATTCGGACGCAACAACAGATGGGGACTTTTCGGCTCGGTAGGTCTTATGTGGAATTTCAGGAACGAGAGTGCCATGGCTGCACATCGTGATTGGCTCACATTAGGACAGGTCGCATTCAGCACAGGAACGAATGGTAATTCAGATATCCTTAATTATGAGCATCTTGCGCTTATCGGAGGTGGTGCTGATTATGTCGGAGATTCAGGTGTGGCTCCTGTGCAGCCGGGTAACGAAAACCTTACGTGGGAGAATACATGGATTTCTAATCTAGCTTTCCATCTTGGATTCTGGAGCAGGATCAATGCGGATCTCGAATTCTATTACAAGAGGACTACAGACATGCTTATGAGGGTTCCTCTTTCTTATGCATTGTCTAATGGTTACGGATACATGTGGGACAATGTGGGAGTAATGGAGAACAAGGGATTTGACCTAAATGTCAATGCCGTACTCGTGCAGACAAGGGATTTCCAGTGGTCGGTAAACGCTAATGCCGGATATACTCATAACCGCATCGCAGAACTGTATGGCGGTGTTGATGAGTATGAGCTGGCCAATACAAATACCAAGCTTCAGGTAGGAAGAGCATACGGTGAGTTCTACATCAACCGTTATGCTGGAGTGAATCCTGCCAATGGAGATGCTCTCTGGTATGACAAGGACGGAAATCTTACTACAGAGCTCAGAGATGAGGATAAGGTCCTTGTCGGCAAGTCTTTCAATGCTCCATGGCAGGGTGGTTTCGGAACAGCGCTTTCATGGAGGGGACTTTCTCTTTCTGCCCAGTTCAGCTGGGTTGCTGACAGGTGGATGATCAATAACGACAGATACTTCGATGAGTCGAATGGACGATTTGCCACATATAACCAGTCAAGACGACTTCTCAAGCGTTGGAAGAACCCTGGTGATATTACTGATATCCCTCGTCATGGAGTTTACACTGAGTTTGATGACCGTCTTCTTGAAGATGCATCATTCCTCAGGCTCAAGAATCTCATGCTCAGCTACAACCTTCCTAAGAATATACTTTCTAAGACAGGCATTGTCAGAGGCTTGAGGATGTATGTCCAGGGACAGAATCTCTTGACGTTCACCAGATTCTCAGGTTTGGATCCTGAGGGTGCGACAAACCTTTATGCTGCCAAGTATCCTATGTCACGTCAGTTTACCTTTGGTCTTGACCTGATGTTCTAAAGCTGTTAGAAATATGATGAACAATAGATATAAAGTTTTTTCAAGGTTCGCAGCAGTGATTGCTGCCGCCTTTATCATGGCTTCGTGTCTTGAGAAGATGCCGGGAGACCTCATCCCCGAGTCAGAAGGCATGAAGACGCTTTCAGATGCTGAGCAGACACTTAACGGTATCTACTCTGCATATATGAGCGGAGCCCTTTACAGCGGTTATCTTACACTCCTTCCTGATATTCAGACTGATTTTGTGTACGCTGTCCAAGGTAACTCCAATACTTATGGAACCCATTGGCTTTGGGATATCCGTTCGACAAATTCGGAGATCGAGGCCATTTATGGTTCCCTATATACTGTCATTGGTCGATGCAACTTCTTCCTCGATCAGGTTGAGTCTCTTCGTGCCGGTATGACAGACGATGAAAGTATCCAGACTTTGGATTTCTATACTGGTGAGGTGTACTGTGCACGTGCTCTCGCATATTCTGAACTTGTAAAGTGTTTCTGCGAGGCATATGATCCTGCTACTGCAAAGGATAAACTTGGAGTTGTGCTTGTGGATACATATTTCGGAGACAAGCCTAAGTCACGTGCAACGCTTGAGAAGTCATACGACTTCATTATCACTGACCTTCTTGAGGCAGAGAGACTCCTTGATGAGGATAATGACTATTATAGTGCAGTATATTTCACAAAGGCTGCTGCCAACGCAATTCATGCCAGGGTAGCTCTTTATATGCAGGACTGGGATGCCGCTATCGAGTATTCAGGAAAACTTATCTCGAACAAGGCATTCGAACTTGCTTCTTCATCAGTATATACTACTCAGGTCAGCCCTATAACAGGCGTAACCCAGCCATATACTTATGTTGACTACATGTGGTCGAACGACCTCTCGTTCGAGATTATCTGGAAGGTCGGATTTGAGGTGACATCATATGGTGGAAGTCTTGGACAGACATTCTTGAGCTTCAACAATGATTATGTGTATTTCTATCCCGACTATGTTCCGGCTCAGTGGGTGCTGAATCTCTATTCGAATACTGATGCCAGGTATAATGCATATTTTACAGACTGTCAGACAGGTTACCCTCATCAGCTTAGCTGGCCGCTTCTTACCAAGTATTTCGGAAACATGGATTTCATCCAATATATGATATATCATGTCAATATGCCGAAGCCTTTGCGACTTGCTGAGCAATATCTGATCAGAGCTGAAGCTTATTGCAGAAAAGGTTCATATTCGTTGGCTAACTCTGACTTGACAGCTCTTGCAAAGTCAAGAGGAACAACTATATCTGCTGTAAATGCAGACAATTGGCTTGACAGGCTCTCTGATGAAAGAGTAAAGGAACTGTATATGGAAGGTTTCAGATTACATGACCTTAAGCGTTGGAACAGAGGATTTGAGCGTACTCCTCAGCTTCATACCCAGCCTGAGGGAAGTTCGCTTAAGAAGAATGCCGGAGACCCGCTTTTTGTCTGGCCTATACCAAAGAATGAGATAGAGGCTCCTGGCGCTGAGATACAGCCTAATGAAAGTAACAGATAATGCCTAGAGATATGAAGCAGATATTGAAATATATTACCTTTATATTCCTTGCAGCTGTTTCTATGAACAGTTGTCAGGAAAGATATGTGACATATTCAGATGCGGAATATGTCATGTTTGCAGACACTCTGGCAACCTATCCGGTGCAGAAAGATGTCGAGTTTTTCAATGTGCCTGTGGTATCGACTGTTGTGTGTGACTATGACAGGACATTTGCAGTTGAGATTGTCGATAAGACTAGTAATGCAATTGAGAAGTTCCACTACTCTCTTGCATCCAATACCATTACAATCAAGGCAGGTCAGACAAGAGCTGATGTTCAGGTACATGGAATCTATGACAATATCGGTGATACCGATTCACTTGGATTTACCCTCAGACTTGTCATGCCGGATGCTGTTGAGATGCCGCTTTACGGCAAGGAGACAAAGGTTGTTCTTATGAAGAGTTGCCCGTTTGACATCAATGACTTTACCGGTTATTGCATGCTGACATCGATGTTCCTGTATCAGTATAGCATAACAGGCATGTATCAGCGCCTGATACGCACTGAGAAACATCCTACTGAGGATAATATGATCATATGCAGGAATTGGATTGCAGACGGATATGATGTAACAATGACCTTCAATACAGATGATCCTATGAAACCGATAGTTACGATGGATTCGGATCAGGTTATGTCTGATGAGGGATCATTCTTTGGCATTACCCATGGTGACGATAAAATTCTGGTTGAGTCGAGTCCGTATTATGACTCTTTCTTCTATCCATGTGGATCATATCTGTATATCTACACTCATGTTTATGTTGAGAATATGGGTGTACCTGTAGGTACAGTAGGTCACTTCTATAACATTATGGAATGGGTGAGTGATGAAGAGGCTGAGCGCCTTATGAAGGAAGATGGAATGTAATTTAAGGAGAAATGCTATGAAAACATTTGATATAAGAAATATTGCATTGATTATAGTTTGCATGTCTGCTCTGTTCTCATGTGTACAGCCAGAGGTGGAACCTGATCCGATTGCACCGGTCTTCCCATCTGAAGAAGTCCAGAAGACTGTTCTTGCGGGTGAATCAGTGGAGATCTCATTTGATGCTAATCAGGATTGGAAGGTGTCGGTTTCAGGAGAAGGAAGCGGTAATATGTTCTGGCTCAATGATAATGGAATGAAGAGAACTTCCATTGCAAGTTCCAAGACTGGTTCTCAGAAAGTTGAGGTGGTGTTCTCGGAAGTTGAGGAGTTTGATAGAAAGCGTACCTGTGAGGTTAATCTTGAAATGGCAGGTCAGGAAAAAAGGATTGCAGTCATAAACCGTTTGCCAAAGGAAAGGACCACTGAGATTTATGTGGGTGAGGCTGACGAAATGGATTTCAAGAAGACATCAGGTAGATTTGTTTTTGGACAGGCCGCTGTCAAGTCTGGAGAACTTATGACTTTCGAGGGTTTGGTTACATACTCTCTTCCAATCAAAGTCGTTGCAAACTACGACTGGAATATGGCACTTCCTTCTTGGGTTTCTGCTGAAGTCGTTTTTCCGAAACCTGAGGAAACTCCTACCACTATTTCCGGAAAGGCAGGCGAGACAGAACTCCTTCTTACAGGTGTTCTCTCTTCTGAGGTTCAGACTGGTGCAGCTGATAAGATAAGGATTATAGATAATTCTAATTCTGATTCTTTTGAAGAATTCTCTGTTTCCCTCCCGGCATTTGATGAACGTCTGGAGTTTACAATCAACTCAGAGACATTTAATCTGAACGGACATGTCTTAATGCCTAACGGCAGCTTTTCAGAGGAGCCTTCTCCTGCCATTGCATATGTTCTGGCGGCTGAAGGAACAAGGATTATAGCAGTTGAGGTCAATGAAGGAAAGCATAATGGTACTGCTCAGTGGCTTCAGATACTCAACGAGTTTGATCCGGCTGCTGGTTATCTCCAGTCTTTCCCTGTTCAGCTTTCTGTTGGAGAGAATACGGGATTGGCAAGGACTGCTGATCTCTTTGTACTTCCTCCGAAATTTATAGATCTTGCTATTGAAGATATTTGTGACAAGACTACATGCGAGGTGAAAGAGGAATACTCGCGTTTTAAGGTGGCGACTATATCTCAGGAGGGAATTATACCTCCGTATATAACTCCACTTTCTACAGAGGAACTTATGCTTGAGGTGGGCACATATTATACAATCCTTGAGGCTACTGCTGAGGAGAATGTGATGAAGTGGGACTTCCCGGTTGCACCAAGCTACCATAGATTTATATATACCGGACCATATTCTCACGAGGAGGCTACATTCGAATGCTTTGAACCGTTTGCCAAATGTATCCTTTATAATGATGCGGATTATCCTAACGGATTGTTTACTGAGAAGGTCGAAGCAAATGATTATTGGCTTGAGTTTGTCGCTATGGAAAATAACACCAAGGGACGATTCAACATAGTCAATGTTCCGTCTGAGTCTGTTCAGACTGCAGCTGTCTTCTATGATGCAGATGAGAATATCCTTGCCTGTGTGCTTATAAGGTATGATGCTGCATCGTCAGGAACTGATGAACTTGTGCTCAGTCTTCAGGCTGGTGAAGGTGAACTTGTCAAGCTTGGTGAAGAAAGCGAGATTTATCAGGCATTCGCATCAGAGTATTCAGTAACTGATGTCTATTCACTCAGTACATCTTCTCCGGAGGGCGTTCTTCTTTCCTCATCAGAGGCACCTGCATCAGTGAATATCAATCAGGCTGTCGCTCCATTCCCGGCCTTTACATCAGCTCCATTCAAGGTTGAGCTTATTGAATCTCTCATATTGTTCGATAATTCAGAGGTAAAGGAAACTGTAAGTGCTGTGATCGTTCTCAAGGATGAGAATATGTTGAACCGTGCTGTAATCTACTATAACTTCATTTATATCCCTGAAGATGCTCCAGGTGAAGGTGGTGATAACCCTGGAGAAGGTGGTGATAACCCTGGAGAGGGTGGTGAAAACCCTGGTGAAGGCGGAGAAAATCCTGATGAAGGTGAAACGCCAGAAGTTGATGCTCCGATTGAAGTTGACCCTGCTCAGATCTTTACATTGGAATCAGGTTCAGCAGAACTGGTAAAGCTCGATGCTGAAAGTGATGTGCTGAAAAAAGTTTACCAGAAGTATTCAGTCTCACAGGTATATCAAGTTACTACATTGTCTAGGATGACTACATTGGTACTTGACAGCGAATTCAAGGTTTACGGCGGAATGATATTGGACCCTTATACGCTTGAGACTGTTACCGGCGGCCAGTTGAGCATGGATCCTATATCCCAGAATATCGTAATGTATTCTGGTGGGGCCACTTCAAGACAGGAAGTTCTTTATGTGCTCTCACTTGAAGGTGATGTCCCGTTTGCTGCCATCCACTACATCTTTGACCCAGAAGCACAGCTCGATCTGAAACCTGCTTTTGAGTTTGTATTCCCTGATAATGTTTCGGGAGCAACCCTTACAAGGTACACAGGTGATGACCTCAGCACATATCTGGATGAATTTTATGGAGTAGAGCCGCATAATGTATATGAGTTGGTATATTCTGTACCTAATCCAACGAGAGCAAATATCGTGGTGCCATCTCAGCCTGCTGACGGAGCGTCTTGGAATAACTACCCGCCGTCGCCTAATTATTGGTTGTCGTATACAAAAGTTGATGCGACTACAATTCTTGTCAAGATGACAAATCCATCGGCAGGAGCAAAGGATCATTTTGTGTTCAAGACATCTGATGGATTGTTCTCACATATTCTTATCTGTACTTATAAACCCGCAAACTAAGGAATGATATATATGAAATTTACAACAAAATCCGTAATTGCCGCATTTGTCAGTGCAGTACTTCTTTTTGCAGGTTGTGCAAAGCAGGAGTTGCCTGACAATCGAGAAAAGGATTATGGATACGTACAGTTCAAACTGTATAAAGCAGCATCATATGAAGGTACTAAGGCTGTAGTATCTCAGCTCGATATGCTTTCTGATGCAGCTAAGGTTATGGTAATGCTTGAATATGAAGGCAAGGAGATAACGCAGACACTTACTCTTGGCTCCTATAACGCAGAAAATGCAGAATACGGATTACGAAGTGAGAAACTCCGACTTCTAACAGGTACTTATGAAGTCCTTTCATTCACTCTATTTGACAAGGTGGATGAGGAACTTTATTATGGTAATGCGTCAGGTTCATTTGAGGTTGTTCAGGGAGGTCTTTCCATGCATGATCTTACAGCCAATGTTACGCCTAGAGGAAAAGTACGTTTTTCACTTGTGAAGAACGTTATCTCTGGCACCAAGGCTGCAACTCGTGAGTTTACCTTTGATGAAGTGTCGTATGTGGATCTGAAAGTCAAGGACAAGTCAGGGGTAGCGGTGGATTTCTCTATGTTGCCGACCGATTTTTCAATTCATTTCAATGATAAGGATGACAAGGAAGACGGATATCAGACATCCTCGCATGTATGTGATACACTTGTGTCTCTTAAGGCTTCTACTTATACGGTAGCTTCATATGTCTTGTATGATTCCGATAAGAATGTGCTTGAGACAAATCCTACAGTAAAGTCAGCTGAATTTGTTGTCTCCGACAATGCCGTTACTGAGGCCGATGTGCCGGTGACTCTCAGAGAGACAGACGAATATATCAAGGATTACATTGCCTTGAAGAAAATATGGGAGGCTCTCGATGGTCCTAACTGGAGCTACAAGGGAGATGAATGGCCGGTCGGTGCAAACTGGGATTTCAACAAGGATATCGATTTATGGGGTGCTCAGCCAGGTGTCAAACTGCACCAGAACGGACGAGTTGCCCTGTTGAGTCTGTCTGGTTTCGGCTTCAGTGGCCACATGCCTGCAGATATAGGACAGCTTACCGCTTTGGTGGAACTATATCTTGGTAATCATAATGAGACGAATGTGTTGGAGAATGATCCTACAGTGGCTTTCGGCACGACAAATCTCAATCGAATGGAAAGACATAAGGAGTACCTGAGAAGAACACATACCCTCACCCAGATGTCAGAGCCGATTGCAAGAGGTCTCATGGAGCATGGGATATCTATCCCTGAGATTGCCTTATATGAGACTATGCCAGAGGATGAAGTGATAGAAAAGGGAACTGGCCGAATGAGGATAAAGCCGATGGATGATGCTCTTCCAGGAATGAGGTCTAATGGCTTGAAGAGTCTTCCAAAAGAGATTGGACGTCTTAAGAATCTTGAGACATTCTTTATCGCGAACGGTGATATTACCGAGCTTCCTGATTCTATGGAAAGACTTTCATCTGTGACTGATTTTGAAATATACAACTGTTCCAAGATGGTGGAGTTCCCTAAGGTAATCGCGAAGATGCCAAATCTGACATCGGTAAATCTTTCAGCTAATCCACAGTGGAAAGATGTAGATGAAGGACTGAGATGTCTCGCTTCTGGACCTGCAGGTAAAGAAATCCAGATTCTGTACATGAATGAGTGCAGCCTCACAGTTCTTCCTAAGGAAATCAATGAGATGAAGAAGATTGGTTTGTTCAGTGCTGCCAGCAACAAGATTCATACAATCGAATCTGCATATCCGGATCTGTCGTTTACTCAGCTCTATCTTGACAACAACCAGATTACTTCAATCCCGCATTATGTGAATTCGGAAGGAAAGAGGATGTTCTTCAGGATTGAGGATGTTGAGACCATCTCATTCTCTTACAATAAAATTAAACTCTTCCCTGATATCTTTGATGCAGATGCTGATTATGGTATTGCATCTATTGACTTCTCGTATAATGAATTGGAAGGGTTTGAAAACGAAGATAACGGATATCAGGGTATCTATGTCCAGACTCTCTCTCTTGCAAATAACCCTGGATTCAAGAAATATCCTAAGTGTATTTCTGATACCGGATCGAAGGTCGATTACCTGAATATGAGAGGATGTGGTATTGAAGAGATTCCAGAAGGCTCATTTTCGGGAGTGAATGTAAAATATCTTGTGTCTTTGGATCTGTCATATAATAAGTTGACAGATTTGCCACGTGAATTTCATGCGGCTCACATGCCATATTTCTATGGAATCGATCTTTCGTACAACCGTTTTGAGCATTTTCCGTTCGAGCCGTTCGATTGTGCAAGTCTGACGATGATGGCAATCCGAGGACAGAGAAATGATAAAGGTGAACGTTGCCTGAAGGAATGGCCTCAGGGTGTATATAATCATACAGGTCTAAGAGCATTGTATATGGGATCAAATGATCTCGGTAAAATAGACGATACCATATCTTACCTTATCTATTATCTTGATATCAGTGATAATCCAAACATCGTTTTTGATGCATCTGGTATATGCTACTATTGGCAGAATGGTACTTACTTCCTGCTATATGACAAGACTCAGGATATCAGAGGATGTGATTTAATGCTCGACTAATTTGATGATGAATATGAAAAGAATATATATAATGATTCTGGCGCTGTCTTTCATGCTTACGGCATGTGTTGATAGTGTTCCTGAAATTTTTGAAATCCAGTCAGAAGCTATTGTGTCTGATACTATAGAAATCGGCCCTGAAGGTGGTGTCAAGACCATTATGGTTGCGTCTTCTTCGGACGAATGGATTGCTTCTGTTCAGGTCCCTTGGATTACAGTTTCTCCAGCAAATGGAAGGGGAGAGGTGGAATGCAAGGTTATGGTGGATTCCGCACTTGCTGTCACATCCCGTGAAACAAAAGTTTGGATTGAGAATCAGCGGACCAATGAAAGAAAGGAATTTTCCGTGAAGCAGTCGGGTTTCGATTATCAGATTGCTCCAGCTGACGCTCAGGTTGAAATAGAAAGCTATGCTTCTCTTGAGAAACGAGTGTTTGATGTCAAGATCACATCGAATATGGATTTTGATGTGGTTATGGATGAGCAGACCTCTTCATGGCTCAAGTGCGAAATGCCAAAGATGAAGTTTGACAAGCGAAATGCTCGTCCAAAGAAGTGCAATGTCCGCTTTAAGTGGGATGTCAACTTCAATCCTGAAATAAGGAATGCTGTCATAAAGTTTGTTCCTTCAAGAGAATATGCAAACATGACTCCTTCCGTGAATAAGGACCTTCAGATCGTCCAGACAGGTGCTGAGCCTATTGAAATAGGTGTCAAGGGTGACTCTCTTGCCTTGATAGCCATCAATAGGGCTCTTGGATGCTGGACCGGATATGAGACTGAAGAAAAGATGGAGTTCTGGGAAGGTGTAGAGTTATGGCAGTCAGGGGAAAACAAAGGACGTGTGAAGAAGGCTGAATTCTATATGCTCGGCACCAAGGAATCCATTCCGTTCCAGGTGAAATATCTTACTGCTGCAGAAGAACTGTCTTTCTTCGGTAATACAAATACATTCCTTCTTGACTTGGATCAAGGAAAACATATTTGTGAACTTACTCAGCTTAGAAAACTTACTATCAGTGCATACGGTTTAAGTACCATTACAGATGATCTCAAGAAGCTCAAGAATCTTGAATACCTTGATATAAGCAGCAATAACTTCCAGACTGTACCTGAGGTACTGAATCATGAGAATTTCCCTAAGCTCACAGCCTTGATCATGAATGCTTGCCAGAGGAATACAGTATATGATCTGGCCAATACCACCAAGACTAATTATGGCGGACTTGTCGAGGAGACTGATGTTGATGAAAGAGGAAATATGACTTTTCCTAAGAGACTGCTTCTATGGAAGGAACTCGATACATTGAGACTGTCAGTAAATTATCTGCAGGGCTCGATACCGGATCTTATGGATGATCCTCAGTTCCCTAAGTGGACTGCCGAAGAGGTTAATGCTTGCGATACGCTTCCTTCTATCCTCATCGGTCTGCCGAAGGTTCTTCCTAACACTACACTCTTTGCAATCAACCTCAATCGCTTGAGCGGTTTCCTTCCTGATTGGTTGCTGTACCATCCGAAACTCGATCTTTGGTATCCTTCTTCTCTTGTGTTCATGCAGGAAGGAAAGGATACGAAGGGTAATCTTGCTGGCTTTGAAAATGAACCGGCAAACCTCGATTACTATTACGAGCATTATGTGAACAAAAAGTTCAACCCTGCAAACAGCAACAAGACCGAATAAGAGATGATGAAAACAAACAACAGAATATTATTGATTGGAGCAATCCTTATCACATGTGTTACGGCTTGCTCGGTAAAGGAATCTTTTAATGAAATGTCTGATGATGCTTCGTTGAAGGTTTCCAATATAAGTGAGGGTGCTGTGGATGGAGAACTTCTTGTCCGTTTCGACCCTCGTGTAAGCGAGGTCCTCGACGATGCTGGTATTGTGACTAAGTCCGGTGCTATGGCTGCGTCGCGTTCAGGAATTCTCTCTGTGGATGAAATTCTTGACATTGTAAATGGATATCAGATTGAAAGAGTTTTCCCTTTTGATGCGCGCTCTGAGAAAAAGGTAAGAGAAGATGGTCTCCATCTTTGGTATGTTGTCCGTTTCTCTGATGAACATTCAGTAGAAAAGGTCGCATCTGACCTTGCCCGACTTGGAGAAATCAGCCGTGTAGAATTCAACCGTACTTTAAAGCGTGCTTCAGAAACCAAGGCAACTCCGCTTTCAGTCCAGGCTTTAAAGAATATGTCCGCAACGACTGCCGTCAACAAGTTCAATGATAAGTTTTTAGGTCTTCAGTGGCATCTTGTGAATAATGGTGACCTTGGCCCTACCAAGTTCGTAGCAGGAGCTGATGTGCAGGTGGAGAAAGCATGGGAACTGACAACAGGTGATCCTTCAATCATAGTAGCAGTTCTTGATGAGGGTGTCGATTTTAATCACCCGGACCTGAAGGACAATATGTGGGTCAATGAAAATGAAATATGGAGATCCAATGAGGATAATGACGGAAACGGATATGCTGGTGATGTCTATGGATATAATTTTGCAGCAGGTTCAGGAGTCGTTTCTACAGGTGGACGTTACGATACAGGACATGGTACCCATGTTGCGGGAGTGATTGCTGCGTCAAATAATAATGGTGTGGGAATCAGTTCAATAGCTGGTGGTGATTCAAACAACCCAGGCGTCCGCATAATGTCTTGTCAGATATTCTCTGGAAGTCTGGCTGGTACGGTTCTCGATGAAGTGCGTGCAATCAAATATGCAGCTGATAATGGAGCCGTCGTGCTTCAGTGCAGCTGGGGATACATATCAGGTGCTGCTAACCCTTATGATTGGCAGCCTCAGTTCGCTACTGATGAGCAGTGGAAGGGATCCAATGTCTTGGAGTTCAATGCTCTTTCTTACTTCGTGCATAACGCAGGTTCACCAGACGGTGTGATTGACGGAGGTATAGTTGTGTTTGCGGCCGGTAACGAATCTGCACCTGCTGCAAGTTATCCGGCAGCATATCCGGATTACATTTCTGTGGCTGGTACTGCTGGAGATTTTACTCCTGCAGTCTATACGAACTATGGAGCCGGAACTACAATCTCTGCCCCAGGAGGAGACTGGGACTATTATTATGAGTATGGTGAAGGGGCCGATATAGGAAAGATAGGTTGTGTCCTTTCTACACTTCCTTATACTGTTACAGGAGCTGCAGGTGAAATGGCTGGATATGGATATATGGAAGGAACATCTATGGCATGTCCACATGTTTCCGGTGTAGTCGCTCTGGGTCTTTCGTATGCTAAGAAACTTCGTAAACATTTCAAGGCAGAAGAGATCAAGGAACTGCTTTACCAGAGTGCCAGCCCGATAGAGAAGCACTGGAATATGGATGCTCCTAAACTTTATTATAAGTTTGTCGGAGATCTTTCAGAGGTACATCTCTCTAGCTTGGACCTTAAGAATTTCCGTGGCAAGATGGGACATGGCCAGGTGAATGCTTATGAGTTCCTTAAGTTGATCGGTGGCGAAGATGCTGGTCAGAAGATGAGTTTCCCTAATGTGTATCTTGCAGTTGGTGGCTCATACACCATGACCCCGTCTATGTATTTTGATAATGGTGAAAATCTTGTCTTTACAGTTGTTGTGGATGATCAGTCAATAGCAGACTGTACAGTAAAAGGCAAGCAACTCATGTTTAAAGGATTGAAGGCCGGTCAGACATCTGCTACAATCAGCGCTGCTGGCATTTCACAGAATTTCATCATTACAGTGCGTGAGAATGCTACAGGAAACGGATGGCTTTAATAGATGAAAAGCATTAGAATCATATTTCTTCTGTATCTGGGATTATCCTTTGCTCTCAATGCGCAGACAAGAGTAATCCCAAGAGAGAAGATTGAGGCTGTTGCCAATCCGAGATTATCTGCAGATTCAGCAAGTCTTAGATTCGAAGTGCGGACTATAACCGCAGAAAAGATGAATGAAGATGATGCTCCTAAGAAGTTTATTTTCAGATTCAGAAATATATCTGACAGACTGATCTCTATCCATAGGATATCAACGACATGTTCATGCGTCTCTGCATATTCAAGTAAAGTAAACTTGCATCCACATGAAGAAGCTGAAATCAATGTCATGTATGATCCAAAGGGACATCCTGGAAAATTTGAGAGAAAGGTCTTCATATATACCGATGCTGGAACTGATCCGGCTGCAGTCTTAAGACTTAATGTTGACGTTGACAGCGGAACTGACATGTCGTCAGTCTTTCCGGTTCTTATGGGAAGGATAAGGTTGAGAAGAAATATCCTTACTTTTACAGACAAAAGTCAAGCTGTGGAGAAAATACCTTTCATCAATATCTCAGATAAGGAAATTGTCTTGAAATGTAATGAGATGATATTGCCGTTATGTCTTGAATATAGATGTGAGCCTCAGAAAGTAGGTCCTTCTGAAGTGGGTGAGATAATAATAACATTCAATCCGGAGAAGGGACCACTTAAAGAGAATATGCAGGTTATACTCGATGGGTTAGGATTGCCCCCAAGCAAGACATCAATAAAAATAGATATAAAACACAATTAATATATGAGCAGATTTAAATTAACACTTCTTCTTTTTGCTATGGTATCTCTGGTGTCGGTTTCATGCGAGAAACCTGTACCTGCTCCTCTGGAAGAGTATCTGGATGTAAATGCAAATAATATTTCAGGAAATTGGAAATTGGAAGAGTGGAATGCCTCTTCTCTCTCAGGTGGAACATATGTGTATCTTAGTATTGTCAGAAATGACAAGACATACACCATGTACCAGAATCTTGACAGTTTTGCAGATATTCCACATAAGGTGACAGGACGTTATTCTCTTGATACAGACCCTGAATACGGTGCCATTATCCGTGGAAACTATGATTATGATTCAGGTGACTGGACTCATAGATATATCATAAAGGACCTTACCCGTAACAGTATGGTATGGGTAGCAAAGGATGATGAGTCATTCGTGCAGCGCTTTGTCAGGATTGAATCTATTCCAGTAGAAATTCAGGATAAGTAAGCTAGACTCCTTTCCAGCTTGAAGGAACCGGTGCCTCTATGGTCATCGGTTCTTTTTTTACCGGATGCATGAAGACAATGCGTCGTGCATGAAGAGAGATGCTTCCGTCAGGGTTGGAACGCGGTGCTCCGTATTTAAGGTCTCCCTTTATAGGACAGCCCAGATTTGACAGCTGACATCTGATCTGATGATGACGTCCTGTCAGAAGTTCCACCTCAACTACCCAGTATCTGTCAGTCTTCTTTATCTGTCTGTAGTTGAGTCTGGCTGACTTTGCATCCTTGCGTGCAGATCC
>JAEIGA010006801.1_pt1 | contig 17379 bp, 17 predicted proteins | sample 9270691 | NCBI WGS metagenome assembly JAEIGA01 (sample SAMN17057246, study PRJNA624740) | gut metagenome | biome: biome; isolation source: fecal sample | host: Bos grunniens | place: China: Xizang | collected 2019 | reverse complement strand
TGTTGATTTGACAGCACACTGGGTATTAGATGCAAAGTCAATTGCAGATTCAGGCGCATCTGTAATGACATCTTTCGTACAAGCGAAGAATGCTACTACTGCCAAAGCAGCAAATAAAATCTTCTTCATGGTTAATTGATGATAATTGTTATTAATTAATGATTTTATATTTTCTAAAAATTGGATTTATTATAGTGGAATATCATAATTTACATCTTTCCAATCATCAATGACAACATCGAACATACCCGAATAACCAGGATCGGGCGGACCTTGCTCGAGTGCAATGGTATCTTTAATGACAATATGTACTCGGCGCTTGTCAGATGCGGTATCCACCTGCTCAGTGACATCAAATTCAGCATATTGGTTAGCTGAACCATTGTCTCCAAAACTACGCCATATATAGAACATCATCTTATGGGCTTTCTCATTACTCTCGTGATGGCCAAAGGTCAAGAATTCACCCAAAAATCTTGCTTCCGTAGGCACATCCTTTGATCTTTCAACACGTGTAGAAAGTGGCAAGGTAACAGCCTCATTCGCTATCGAACCGTCTGCAAACCAATAGTGACCGGACATTCCGCTAATCGTCGCGCAAACATTTACCACATTTGTTGCATTTATAACATGCTGAGCCTCATAAGAGTAATGGCAGACCAAATCTGTCGGGTAGAGTGTAAGAACCCGCTCGTTATTGTGGACATCTACAGGTTTACTGTTATCACCATCAGGATAACATGTATAAACGACCTTGCCATCATAAATACTTACATTGACCGCAATACATCCCCAAAGATCATCAACACATATCACAACTTTTTCATCCTCTGCTTCCTTAGCACGCACCGACGTAGTGGGATATCCATTGAAATCTGTATCACCCATACCGTCAGCACCTTCAAGTGCTCCACCAAAACGGGTAAAGGCCTGATGTGTATCGAAATTTTCCGTACCGGTAGGACGCAACGTTTCACTGTCGCTATTGTAACAGATTATATTGTAGTCACCATCAGGAATATCTATAAGAGCACCTTTTCGAGAAATATCTCTCCAAAAACAAGTACCGGGACGATTAGCAGGATAGAAGTAGACATACATACCAGACGGGGTAGCCTCTGGACAATTCTTCCAATCGAACTCAATACGCAAAGAGGTCTTATGAGGGTGCTGCAGACACAATTCCTTATGCCTGCATGATACAACAGACAAAATTGCTATACCCGTCATAATGATAAAGCCAATAGATCTCTTTATTATTTGTCCACAAATCAGTCCTTTCATCTCTCACCTCCTTTTCTTGTCTCGTTGATATTCTCCTTGCCGATAAGCCATACGAGAGATATTCCTGCATTGGTAGGACCGATGTAGTTGCGCTTCTTTGTTGCCTGCCAGACATAGCACCCGTCTATCGGCAGATATTCGTAGAATGTTCCCCAGTGGTATCCGAAGCCTATACTGAAGTCTATGTTGAAACGCCTGGCCACGGGAACTGAGTAGCCGTATTCGAGTCCGGCTATGTAATTAGGCTCATCAGTGATGTCTCCCAGAGGCTTTCCTCCGATAATACCCATGTTTCCCAGCTCGAAGTCATAGGTCAGCACCTGTCCATAGACGCCGATGTGATGTCCGGTGAGAGGGTTTTTCTTTGTTGCACGTCCGAAATATTTGCGGAACCCGAGCTCCGCTCCGTATGTCCTCCAGTACCAGTGATAAGGATCGCTGTGCCACCAAGCGTGCATATAATTGGCTTCCATACTGAAGCCTTTGCCAAGATGCAGTTCCAGTCCAACGTTCGGGATGAGCGCCAGGTCGGAAAGAAGATTGGTCTTTGCCGCTAAGCGGAATGTAGGTGATTCCCCTTCAGGTTCATCGCAGATAGGGTGGGGTGGTAAAGGTAACAGATCGGCTGTGCAGGTCTGCTGCTGGATCTCTCCTGTAATCTGATTGACAGCTGCAATGGCCGGTTTATAGTTCTCCATGTCCACTACTATCTGAAGGGTGAAGCTTCTGAGTGAAGGGTAGAACTTTTCATACATATATTCCCAGGCCTTGCCGTCGAATCTCCATAAAAGTCGCTGCTTGCGCAGTTCAAGTGTCTTGCCCTCGTCATTGACAAAGAGCTCCGGCGAATTGTCGATGATGTCCAGCACTTCCTCTCTGTGCGGAACTTCTGGGTCAGCCATCACCATCTTTCTGAGTCCGTCCCAGTTGATCGCTACAGGATTTTCAACAATGACGGAGTCTGGCAGGTCGATGTATTCTCCGAGTACCTTACGCATGCTTTCTGCACGTCTTGCGGCGAGTTGGCTGTTGTAGGAATACAATCCTTCCGGAGAACAGGTCGCGACGATATGGATCTTGCTGATCCTTTTCATCTGATCGCTGTTGTAGAGCTTTGAGAAACGTTCGATGAACGCTTCAAGATTCTTTCCGTTATCCTTGTATTGTGCATCCCATAACGAACTTCTCTGGCGGAAATAAATCTCCAGAGTATCCTGCCTTGACTCCTGAGCTGACAGAGTGAGGCAAAACAATGCAATTATTGTCGCTGATAAAATCTTCTTCACAATACGATTTGTTCACAGATTTAAGAATCTGTGAATTAAATATTAAACTTAATTTTTGCAAAAATATATTATAAAAATTACTATTCAAATCTGATTGCCAAATTGTGCATTAAAAATACCAAAATTAGAAGATGTGGTTATTGCATGCTGCTCAGGCGATTATAGTGCATAACTTCCTCAGGTGGTATCTGAAAAAGTCAATTCCCAGATGGAGATGTGAACATGTCTCTGCGTGGAAGCCTGTCGCTGTAAAGCTCTCTGCATTGCTTGAAGAGGGCATCGGTGTAGCGTGCTTGTCTCGGGCCGCGCCATGTACTGGTATTGGTAATCATTATCCAGCATTCACCGTCTGGAAAATATTTCACAAGAGCGCATGTGCCGGAAAGAGTTCCTGTACGGCTCCATCCCTTTTCCGGTGTTGTGTCATTCCATCCGAGAGGATTTGTCTCATTATCAAAGTATTCCGTCATCTGAGTGACAGCCTCAGGTGAAATTATATCCTCCACTTCCGGACGGCCGTCAATCGATGCAGTAAGACGGGCGATTTCAGCAGGGGATCCGCACCAGGCTCCGGCTCCTGAGAGCATAGGAATATTGTTGCCTCCATAGCAACGCTCCACCATTACGCCGCTGCCATTGTATTCCTCGACGAATTTGCCGTCACCGTCGTGAGTGTAATACCTGACCTCATTAGGGAGCCTGTCGCTGTAATATGAGCCTGCAATGTGCATATCGTAGCATCCTGCCGGTCGGAGGACCTCTTCCTTTATGAATTCTTCATATGGCCTGCCTGAGACCTTCTCTATTATTTCAGAGAGAAGAAGATATCCGAAATTTGAATATCGCTGTGACTCTCCTGGAGCGAACCTGAGATCATGACTCAGTACGAGCTTGAAGAAGTCTTCCTTTAGTGGCGGATGATCCAGCTGCATCTGGTTCCTGACATCGTTGGACGAGAAAAGGGGATCGCGGTAGAATCCTCCCTGATGCCTCAGAAGATGCTCGATTGTGATCTTATGATGATTCCTGTCCTTGATGACAGAATTGAACAAGGAGTCATTCAGAATGCCGGACGGACCGAAGACCGTATCCTTTATACTTAGGGAATCTCTGTCCTGCAGGACCATAATTCCTACGGCGGTTATAAGCTTCGATACGGATGCCATTCTGAGAATGTGTGAAGGCTGCATCTCTATTCCTTCGGCTTCATCAGCCCAGCCGTAGCCTTTTGCGTACACCAGCGAATCATTGCGCATTACCGCAAGAGATGCACCCTTTATCTGCCATTGTCTCATATATGCCCTGACCTTCTTGTCTATACCCTCTGTCCCGCTGATGTCGGACAAGGCATTGTGAAGAGAGTCATTCAGATGGATCTTCGGTTTGAGTTCTTCCAATGATTCAGGCGTTGGAAGTGGCTTGTGAATAATCACAAAGGCTGTCGCTATTGCGGCAGCCGTGATTCCAGTCAATATGATTGCAAGTGTCTTTTTCTTCATTTATATCTTTAAAGTTTACCTGCCTTGCGGGCGAAGTCGATTATGAAATCGGCAGTTCCTTCTATGCCGAGTATGCTTGAGTCAAGACAGAGGTCGTAAGTCGAAGCTACGCCCCAATCGGTGAATGTATAATAATTATAGTATTCTGCTCTCTTTCTGTCCTTTTCTTCTGCCAATCTTGCGGCCTCTTCGAGCGATATTCCGGTTCTTTCGGCAATGCGTGCGGCCCTTACTTCCATAGGAGAAGTGAGGAATACATCAAGTGTGCATCCCATATCTCTTAGGATGTAGTCCGAACATCTTCCGACAATGACAGCTGATCCTTGCTCAGCGATTTTCATTATTGTCTGACTCTGCATCTTGAATATGCCACGGTCACTCATGTAGTTCTCAGTCTCGCTGAAGCCGTTTGCAAAGATTGACGAAAGAGAGAAGAACCTTTTCTTTTCATCGCTTTCTTCGAAGAATTCAGCACTGAATCCGCTGTCCTGAGCGGCCTTCTTTATCAGTTCCTTGTCATACACAGGGATACCAAGCTTTCTGCTGAGTTCTGATGCGACACCGTGGCCACCGCCTCCGAACTGTCTGCCGATATTGATGATGATCTTCTTATCCATATCCGTATGAATTAAAGATTACTTCCAAGAATTGATGCTTCTTCTCCGTCGCTGAGCTTGTTGAACTTCTTGAACAGGCGAGCCAGCAGGATGGCTGTGAGCAATGCTGACAGCACGTCTGAGATAGGGAAGCTGAGCCATACTCCGTTCGCTCCGTACCACAAAGGCAGTGCGTACAGAAGCGGAAGCAGGAAGAGAATCTGTCTGGAGAGTGAGAGAATCACTGATTTCTTCACCATACCGAGGCTCTGGAAGAAGTTTGTTCCGATCATCTGGAAACCCACGATAGGGAAACCGATGGTCAGCAGCCTCAGTCCTTCAGCCGACATGTCAAGAAGGGCTTCATCGTGTGTGAATATTCCGGCTGCAATGCGAGGGATGAACATTCCCACGGCAAAGCAGATTGTTGTCACGATAGTGCCGTATTTCGCTGTCATCCAGAATACCTCCTTAACCCTCGAATATTGCTTCGCGCCGTAATTGTATCCTGCAATAGGCTGCATTCCCTGATTCAGACCCATACAGATCATGATGAACATGAATATGAGCCTGTTGCAGATGCCGTATGCTCCGATTCCAAGGTCGCCGCTGTAATCACGCATCTGCTGGTTGATGAAGAGGGTGACAAGGCAGGCTGCCGCATTCATAAGGAACGGTCCCATTCCGATGGCAAGCGAGTCTTTCGCGACACGCATATCGAGCTTGAACAAGCCTTTCTCGAAGTGGAATGCCCTGCTCTTGTCGCTGAAGTGCTTGAGCACAACGACCATAGCCACTGTCTGAGCCAATACTGTAGCCCAGGCTGCACCGGCTATGCCCATATCCAGTACAAAGATGAATATAGGGTCCAGGATGGTGTTGAATATGACAGTGAATATTGTCAGAACCATAGCCTTCTTCGGGTTGCCTGACGAACGCATCGCGGCATTGAGGCCGAAGTACAGATGCGTTATCACATTACCTATGAGGATGATAGTGATGTACTCCTTGGCGTATGGCAATGTGTTTTCACTTGCTCCGAAGAAATAGAGGATAGGATCGATGAATATCAGTGTTGCGGCCATAAAGATAAGACCGATTATGATATTCAGACTGACTACATTGCCTAGAACCTTGTTGGCTGCCTTGTAATTCTTCTGTCCGAGAAGAACCGAAAGCATAGTCGCCGCACCGGCACCGACGAGGGTTCCGAATGCGACGGAGAGATTCATAAGAGGGAAGGTGACCGCCAATCCTGAGATTGCGAGCGGGCCGACTCCCTGTCCTATGAATATGCTGTCCACCATATTATAGAGCGAAGAAGCTGTCTGCGCTATGATGGCCGGCAATGCATATTGCTTGAGGAGCTTGCCGATCTTTTCCGTGCCAAGCTCAACAGGTACTGATGCTTTCTCTGACATATATGAACTATAATTAGTCTTCCGGTTCTGCCACCAGCTCTATTTCAAATACGAGCGGAGAGTATGCCGGGATATTTGAGCCGCTGCCGTTGTATGAGTATCCGAGAGGCGAGTAGAATACTCCGATACCCTTCTCGAAAGCGCGCATCTGCCAGAGGGTCAGGGCGAATCCTTTGATCACTGATGTTCCTTCGGCGCCCATTGTTATGTCTTCATACTTCCCACCCCAGGTTATCCTTGCAGGCTCATAAGTCCTTGAAGCCGAATAGATGTTGTTGTCTTTTGCCACCCTCTCTATGGTGGTGTCGAAGACCTGTCCGTTCAGGAGCTTTCCAGTATAATTTATATATACCACACTGTCAGCAGGGAAAGATGTAGTGTCAACAGGAGCTTTCAGCTGCTTGTAATAGCATCCGTAATGTCCCTTGAGGGAATCGGCAGATGAGAATGGGCCGAAAATATCGTAGTTGTCAGAGAAGTATTGGGCTATTTCAGTGATTTCGTGTTTGGATATGTCTTTGGTGACATCTGTCACGGTAATATCATAGATTGCATCCGTTCCTGTTGAAGAATTCTCAAGATACTCTTCCGGAGTGTCATAGGTCTTGTAGGTCATAAGCCAGCTTGGAATGATGACTTTCTTGCGGCCTCCGATCTTCATTCCTAATATAGCCTCATTCAGTCCTGCCTGAATGGTGCTTTCGAAAGTTGTGAGGACCTTAGGACCGTAATAGTCAGCTGGATTGTATTCTCCTAACTGTTCAGCTGTCTCTTTGTCTGTGTATGCTGTTATATTGCCATTAAGGTCAGTGACTTTATATCTTGCATAGACATAATAGTCCTCCTTGACCTCTGCGCCTGTGCCCACTTCTTCCTCAAGCACATAAATGCCTATTCCTACTGGCTTCACGTCCGGATGGTTGAGTTCCATCCAGGCATTGAAATATCTTATATTTGCATCGTTGGGGCCTTCCTTCACCGCCTTGGCGCAGCCTGCTGCTGCAAGTGCCAATGCGAGGTATGCAGCTGTCTTAAAAATCTTCTTCATTATATTCTTAAATGATTGAACCGACAAAGATAGTAAAAAAAGTCATATCATCTATTCGTTTGATACGCTCACCACCCAAATCTTGAATGCCAGCGCCGAATTTGCAGGAATTATGCCAAATGTGCTGTTTCCGAAGCCATATTTTCCGCAAAAAAGTATCTCGCATTCTTCTCCGGCCTTCACTCCGACAAGTCCGTCCCTGACTCCCTCGAGCAGCCTGCCATCCTTGAGGTTGACTTCAAGGGCGTTGTAGTCTGGGTCAGTCACATTCCATTTGTATGCCTGAGCTGTAGGTTCGTGATTGGTTCCGAACATAGCTGCGGCTGAGAGACTGCCTTTGAATGTGAAGCCGGCATAGTAGAAGGCTACTGAACCATCTGCCTTCAGTTCTTCTCCTTCACCTTCCTTTAATGTAAGTCTTGCCGCTCCGTTGTTGTAAGTTACTCTTACATCACCCTTGAGTGAATTTGTGACATATTTGTCAATGCTCTCCTCCTGCTTGTTGTATGTCTGTATCAACTTCTCCTTTACGCAGGAGGTGCCGAGTGTCATAAATAGGGTCAGCAGGACTATGGCTCTAATTGCTTTCATCATTCTCGTCAAGATAAATATGTGTATGTTTTTCAATGTATTCCGCAGCAAAACTTATGTCCTGGATGTCTTCTGGTATGCGCAGGCGTCCTCCGGCTGCATTTTCGTGTCCGCCTCCGTTGAAATAAGTCCTCGCGCAGCCGTTGGCTGACGTGCCTTTTTTCGAACGTATCGATATCCTTACCTTGCCTTCATCTTCCTTGGCCATAATGCTCATCCTTACTCCCGCAATGGACAAAGGCATATTTACAAATCCTTCTGTATCACCCTCTTCGACTGAATATTCTTTCAGTGTCTTTCTGTCCAGCACCATATATGCCACGCCGTCCTCTGTGAGCGTCAGCAGATCCTTCATCAGATGGCCCATCAGCCTGAGTCTGTTCTCGCTGTACTGATTGTACAGATGTGAAAGTATTGCGTCGCGGTCAACTCCGGCGGACAGCAGGGACGAGGCCATCAGCAGGGTTGACGGGTAGGTTGAATTGCCGAAATTGTTGGTGTCTGTAGTCATGCCGGTCATCAGTGCGGTAGCGCTCATCTGAGGAAGATATTCCGCATTCTGAGCTATGATGCTTGTGCTCATCAGTATGTTGTACAGAAGTTCTGATGCGGACGAGGTGTCTGTTTCGGAAAACGAGAGATCGAATGCGCTCCTGTCAGGGCTGAGATGATGGTCTATCAGTACCTTGGCTGCCCTTGAGGAAGCCAGATACGGCTCCAGGGCATCCGTGCGGTGGAATGCATTGAAGTCCAGGCAGAAGATCAGGTCACTGTCCCTCAGAAGGATCTCCGCTTCTGTCGGCATTGCCTGATGGATTATCAGATCCTTGGCCGGGATGCCTTCTGTGAGGAAGTCGAGATAGGCAGGATATCTGTCGTTGATGATTATCCTGACACTGTCCTTTCCGCACAGATGAAGATAATGATAAAGGGATACGCAGCTGCCCATCGCGTCTCCGTCCGGCTTCTGGTGGGTCACGATGGATATCTTCCTTGCCTCTGAAATCATCCTCTCGAGTGCCTGTATATTGGTAGAAGTGATATCCTGCATTTGATTATATATGTTTTTCCGATGCAAAATTACAAATTATATTGCATTTCATAAATCATTTTTCTAACTTTGTCCGTTGTTTTGGAAAGAAAAATAAAAACACTAAAAATAATGGGTTCAATTATTAAAAAGGTATTTACCTATCTGCTTCTCCCAGCGGCTATCGTGGGATTGACTTATCTTCTTGTACAGAGCATCATGGAGCCTGTAAAGTTCAACAAGCACAAGGACTACCGTACTGAGATTGCGGTACAGCGTCTCAAGGACATCCGTGACCTTCAGGTTGCTTTCAAGAACGTGAACGCTCGTTATGCATCGACTATCGACTCTCTTATCCAGTTCTACAATGAGGGTAAGATGAACATCACTCTTCAGGTGGGATCAAAGGACGACTCTCTTGCGATGGCTCACACAGACCAGATCAAGAAGAAGTTCCGTGGCCTCAAGCCTGATAAGCTCAACGAGAAGCTTTATGAGCTATATCTCGCAGGTGAGCAGAATCTCGTGTTTGCTGTGAACAGTGAGATCGCTGTAAAGGACACTCTCTTCAATGACCGTCCTAACTTTGTGATCGACTCTCTCGCATTCATTCCATTCTGCGGTGACTCTATCATCATGGAGTCTACAATCAAGAAGGTATCAGGCGTAAACGTTCCTCTCTTCGAGGCATCTATGCCTTACAAGAGCCTTCTCAAGGGTCTTGACAATCAGCTCCGTATCAACCTTGACGCTGAGCAGGAGGATAAGGGACGCTATAAGGGACTTCAGGTCGGCAGCATTACAGCACCTAACAACAATGCCGGTAACTGGGAGTAATCACCTTATGCCAAATATGAAAGACAGGATATCCATTCAAGTCGGCTTGAGTGGATATTCTTTTAAGATACAGGCCGATGATGTTATGCGTTCTTCCGGTTGGATGAGCGCAGAACGTATTTTTACGACGCCGGAGCTCCAGAGACGATATGACGAGGTGGATATTGCCGTATTTACTCCGAAGTGCTCTCTCGTGCCGGCGCAGTTCCATAATCCTATGCAGGCAAGGAAGGAACTCGAAGATGTTGCCGAACTTTCCGCTCAGGATATGGCAGAAAGCATAGAGGTCCCTGAATTTGCCGCTGTGCTGGTCTATTCCAATAATATAGGTGAGACCTTGTCCAGGATGATCTCCGAGACGACGGTCAGGACAGACGGCACCAAGTCAAGCCCGTTGCCTGAGCTGTATTTTATGCTGAAGCAGCTTCCGGTCCTTGCTGACTACAACAAGATACTTGCTTCATATATGGATGGTCATCTTTATCTGACCATTGCTCAGGGCAAGAGCCTTCTTCTGTGCAATTCTTTCCCGGCTCCGGACTTCACTACAGCAGAATATTTCATTTTCCTTGCTCTTAAGAAGCTTCAGCTCAATCCTGAGGTGACATCAATATGCTTCAGGACTCCGCTCACAGAGGAACAGGAAATGTCTCTTTACCGCTATTTCAAGAGTGTGGAACAGATATGAGAATAATTGGTGGCAGACTCAGAGGCAAGATGATATTGCCTCCTAACGGGTATAAGGCAAGACCTACCACGGATTTTGCCAAGGAAGGACTGTTCAATGTCCTGAACAACGAATATGAAATGGAGGGATTGCAGGTGCTTGACCTTTTCGGAGGTACCGGATCTATATCATTCGAATTCGCTTCACGAGGAGCGTCGAGGGTATATTGCGTCGAAATGCTGCCTCTTCATGCCAATTTCATAAAGACTCAGGCTGCGAAGTTCGGTCTTGACAATCTCACGGTGGTAAGACACAATGTGTTTGAATTCCTTGAAATCTGCCGTGAAAAATTCGATATAATATTTGCGGATCCACCGTATGCACTGGAAGATCTGGCGACCCTTCCGGAAAAGGTCTTTGCCAAGGATATCCTTCACCCGGGTGCATATTTCATCCTCGAACATCCTGAAGAATACAATTTCGAAACGCATCCATATTTCGTGAAGGAAAAGAAATACGGAAATGTACATTTCTCATTCTTTGAGATGCCATCCGCTCAATAATGCTTACTTTTGCATTCTTAACTGAATTTCATTCTATGAAAAAACTTTTTTGTCTTATCATTCCGGCTGTCCTGCTGCTGGCATCTGATTTTGCATCGGCTCAGACAGCCACCAGCCTTTTCTGGAGGAGTGACTCCCTCCAAGTGTCGGAGATCGTGTCGGAGACAGGTGACCAGTACAGAAAAGTCGGACATCACGGTCCGGCTGTAGAGAACAGCCATCTTGCTCTCCGCATCTATTTCAACGACAGTGGAGCCATCGATCTCTATTCAAAGAGCGGCCGAGGAATGGAACTGGAGAGATATCTCTGGTATCCGTCAGCTGAAGATATGGAGAATTCCGGAGCAGGCTGCGATGCATATATCGTAGGTAAGACCGTCGGATTCGGCGGTATAGCTCTGTGGGATGGAGAGAAAGAGGTGAAGCTTGTCGCTACCAAAGGCCGTACGGCAAGGGTAGGTGATACCAAGAAGGGATCCTATACTGAGGTCATTGCCTATGGAGTGGAATATCTTGGTGAACTGGTGGACATCAGCATAAGGATAGATGTCTCTGGCAAGAGCCGCGATGCAGTCCTTACAGCTACCGAGCTTTCAGGAAAGAAGGTGCAGTTCCTGACAGGAGTCAATTACCATCCGGGACAGAAGGTGACATTCGGAGCAGACCATATCTCGGTATGGGGACCACATCCTGCAAAGGATCTTTCCATGCCGATAGGTGCCGGAATCAGATTCTCGGAGAAGGACTTTCCGACTGTCGAAAAGACTGAGGATATGGTAAGGGCCATATCAAGACCGGAGGATCAGATAAGGACAACACTTACAGGAGCATCCGTAAAGGAAGCTGAGCTCAACAGTGCAAAGCGTTTCGAGGCTTATCTCGTAAAGTAGTGTATAATTATAAGTAGTATGAAATTCAATTTGAAAGAAGTATTCCAGCCCAAGCTTTTCGGGCTGTTTCAAAAGGGAAAGTATGACGGTAAGACATTTACCTCAGATCTCATAGCCGGTATCATTGTCGGCATCATCGCACTTCCTCTTGCGATCGCATTCGGTATCGCCAGTGGAGTGACTCCTCAGCAGGGACTCATCACAGCGATTGTAGCCGGTTTCCTCATTTCGTTCTTCGGAGGTTCCAACTTCCTTATCGGAGGTCCTACCGGAGCATTCATCGTGATCGTAGCAGGAATCGTAAGCCAGTATGGTATGCAGGGACTGATCATCGCCACCATTATGGCAGGAGTCTTCCTTGTGCTAATGGGCGTTTTCAAGATGGGAGTGATATTCAAGTTCATCCCTTACCCTATAGTAGTAGGTTTCACCAGCGGTATCGCCCTGACGATCTTCTCTACCCAGATGAAGGATTTCTTCGGACTTCCTCTTGACCTTTCCGTTCCTGCTGGCTTCATCCCTCAGTGGATATGTTATTTCCAGAACATCGGAAGCATCAACTGGGTGGAACTTCTTATGAGTGTGGTCTGCCTTGCCATCTGCTTCAGCTGGGGAAAGGTTACCAAGAAGGTACCGGGATCGCTTATCGCCCTCATCGTCGGTACTATAGCATCAGTACTTCTGAGCCGGTTTGCAGGAGTTGAGCTTGCCACTATCGGATCTAAGTTCCCGGAGCTTGCTGACGGACTTCCTATGCCTAAGCCAGTAGCGCCGCAGTTTGATTATGAGACCATCAAAGGCCTTGTTTCTCCGGCCTTTACCATCGCTATCCTCTGCGCGATCGAGTCTCTTCTTGCTGCAATGGTCGCTGACGGCGCCACTGGAAAGCGTCATCACGCCAACACAGAGCTCATCGGACAGGGTATTGCAAACATTATCACTCCTATGTTCGGAGGTATTCCTGCCACAGGAGCACTTGCCAGAACAATGGCCAGCATCAACAACGGCGGAAAGAGCCCTGTCACAGGTATAATCCACGCGCTTGTCCTCCTCCTGATCTACCTCTTCCTTATGCCTTATGCGGTATATATCCCGCTGTCCTGCCTTGCGGCAATCCTTGTGCAGGTTGCATACAATATGAGTGAGTGGAGGACATTCAAGTATCTTCTCCGTGGTGACAAGTCTGATGTGGCTGTGCTTCTGATCACATTCTTCCTCACCGTGATCGTTGACCTTACCGTAGCTATCGAGGTAGGTGTGGTACTCGCTATCGTACTTTTCGTACGTCGTGTTATGCAGACATCGAACATCTCCATACTTGAAGGAGATCATCTTGCAGCTACAGAAGATGACGAGGTCGCCGCTATGGAGAATACAGATATGCTTGACATTCCGGAAGGAGTGGAGGTATATGAAATCGACGGACCTTTCTTCTTCGGACTTGCAAGCCGCTTTGAGGAGCTCGAGCAGATGAAGAAGCCTGGTACCAAAGTACGTATCATCAGGATGCGCAAGGTGCCGTTCATTGACTCTACTGGAATCAACAACCTCCGTAACCTCTGTGAGCGTACTCATAAGAGGGGAGTGACAGTGATCCTTTCCGGTGTGACTGAGAAGGTGCACCAGTCTCTTGTGAAATTCGGTGTCGATCTTGAATTGGGCAAGGACTGCATCTATCCTCATATCGTGCCGGCACTTGAGAAGGCAAAGGAACTTGTAACGAAATAAAGATATGTTTACCAAAGAAAATGGACTATATGTAGCCCACGGCCCTAAGGGCCCTATATCCATCTGCGGCAAGATGGCCAACCGTCACGGACTCATTGCCGGAGCGACCGGAACGGGAAAGACCGTTACCCTTCAGGTGTTGGCCGAGACTTTCTGTCAGGCAGGTGTGCCGTGCTTTATGGCTGATATGAAGGGTGACCTTTCAGGAATCAGTCAGACTGGAGCTATGAGCGGATTCATAGAGAAGAGATGTGTCGAATTCGGAATCGAATCTCCGGAGTTCGGCCCTTGTCCGGTCCGTTTCTTTGATGTATACGGTGAGCAGGGACATCCTATGAGGACTACGGTTTCCAATATGGGTCCGCAGCTCCTTTCCCGCCTACTGGGATTGAACGATACCCAGGAAGGAATCCTCAATATTGTCTTCAGGATAGCTGATGACCGCGGTCTTCTTCTCATCGATATGAAGGATCTGCGTTCCATGCTCAATTATGTTGCTGAGAACGCAAAGAAATATACTGCAGCGTATGGCAACATCACTTCACAGAGTGTAGGAGCCATTCAGAGAGCCCTTCTTACTCTCGAGAATCAGGGTGCGGACAAGTTCTTTGCGGAGCCGTCATTTGACATCTACGACCTTCTCCAATGCGAGCAGGGCAAGGGCGTGATGAATGTCCTCGCGGCAGACAAGCTGATGCTCAATCCGAAGCTTTATTCTACATTCCTTCTGTGGCTTCTCTCAGAGCTCTATGCACAGCTCCCTGAGGTAGGAGATATGGAGCTTCCTAAACTGGTGTTTTTCTTTGATGAGGCGCACATGTTGTTTGATGAGACATCAAAGGCTCTTGTTGATAAGATCGAGCAGGTCGTGCGTCTTATCCGAAGCAAGGGAGTAGGAGTATATTTCGTGACACAGAGCCCTACAGACATTCCTGAGGAGATCCTCGGACAGCTTGGCAACCGTGTCCAGCACGCCCTCAGAGCATTCACACCTAAGGATCAGAAGGCAGTAAAGACGGCTGCGGAGACATTCAGGGCAAATCCTGAATTCAAGACAGCGGATGCGATTATGGAACTTGCTACAGGAGAAGCCTTGGTTTCCTTCCTTGATGAGAAGGGAGCGCCATCGATGGTGGAACGTGCAAAGATACTTTTCCCTCTCAGCCAGATAGGTGCAGTCACTGAAGGACAGAGAGGTCAGATAATCAACCAATCACGCATCTACGGAAAATACGATAAGGTAGTAGATCGGGAGAGTGCATTCGAGGTCCTTATGGCAGAGGCCGAGGCTGCGATGAAGGCCGAGCAGGAAGCTGCTGAGGCTGCGGAAGCGGCGGAAGCAGAGCCTGAAGAGAAGTCGGCTAAGAAGTCAGGAAAGGGCAGCAGCCTTCTCAAAGGCATATTCGGAGCGGTAATCGGTGCTGCTGTGACAAGTGTCACCAGCTCGATCGGAACCGAGGTCTCGAAGAAGGTTACCGGCAAGAAGTCGAATACCACTGCCAAGGATATAGCAGGAAAGGCGGTAGGTGCGGCTACAAGAAAACTTACAAGGACGGTGATAGGAACACTCCTCAAATAAAAGTCTATTTGAGAATCGCACACCTGAACAGGTAAATAAGGAAAAGATGAAGTGGATAGAATGTGTAGAATGCATATTTTATCCACTTTCCTTTTGCAAATCCTCTCGTTCCGTCATACATAAGGATAGGAATGAACGCAGCGCCTCCGATCCATCTGCTTGGCAGGACGCAGCTGCCTATTATTGCCATCAGGACCTTGTGTTCTCTGAGCAGATATATCAGTATGATGAATCCGAATCCGAAGCATCCGTAATCTGCACGGAGCAGTATTGATGTCACGAACAATGCAGTCAGACACGCGGCAGCCTTGCGTTTGTCGTCTTTGAAAAAATCGATGACATACATACCGAGATATCCGAGCAGGAGGGTGAAGAATACATTCTGTCTCGGATAGAATATATCATTGCAATGAACGAGGTTCCAAGGAATTTCCGAAATCAATGCAAACAGCAGCATATTCAGCCCGTACTTCTTCCTGTCGTGCGTATGAATGAATCCTTCTGTAATAAGGAAGGCAAATATCGGGAATGCAGTGCGTCCGATGTAATGCAGGAGCAGCTTGAGTGTTATGACCTTGTCGCCTATGCTGAAAAGAGGTTCCGCAAGGTGCAGGAAACTTCCGGGCATAAAGGCGGCGATATGGTCTGCCAGCATTGCTATACATGCCAACAATTTGAGAATGGAACCGTTCATCCTGAGCAACTTACATAAGATATTGCGATACGTCCTCTCCTCGTGCCATGCCTTCGCGTATCATAGTTGAGGATACATTCACCAATTCAGCATCCAGCAAGGTGATCCGGTATGAAGGATCTTCTTCAAGCAGGTCGGCCTTGATGGCTTCAAGGTCAAATCCCATACGAGGGAATACTGCGACTCCGTACTCAAGGAGTATGCGGCTGTAGTCGCGCCAGCGGCGGATGTCAGCAAGGTTATCTGCACCTATGGTCAGAGTAAAGACATTATCCTGTTCCCTCTCTCTCAGAGCATCCAGGGTACGGATGCTGTAATGCGGCTCCGGCATCTTCAATTCGATGGCATCCACCAGCACCTTTGCCTCTGATCCGTCTGAGGACATCTCGAAGTGACGGCTGACTGCAGCTACGGCAGCCTCGTAGCGTTCCTGTCCTGATGCCGAGCTGATGCCGTCCTTCAACGGATTTTTAGGAGATACGATCAGATAAACGCTGTCAAATCCGGCCACCTCTATCAGATGGCGGATTATGGCCAGATGGCCGATGTGCAGGGGATTGAAGGATCCGCTATAGACTGCTACATTCATCAGCTTACTTCGCCAGGAAATCTCCCACGACACGCTCTGCTTCGGCAAGAGCTGTCTGAAGGTCATCGTTAATGAGGGTGTAGTCGAATTTTCCTGCAGCAAACTCCATTTCGGAAGCGGCCTTTGCCACTCGCTTTTCGATAGCCTCTTCAGTGTCTGTACCGCGTCCTATGAGCCTTTCGCGGAGAATTTCCACTGACGGCGCCTGGATGAATACAGAGAATGCCTGATCGCCGAAGATTCTCTTGAGATTCACGCCTCCCTGAACGTCGATGTCGAAGATTATGGTATGTCCCTTGGCCCAGATACGCTCAACCTCAGACTTGAGAGTGCCGTAAAACGATCCGGCATAGACTTCTTCATATTCTACAAACTTATCCTCCTTAATCATCTTGCGGAAGTCGTCCGCTGTGAAGAAATAGTATTCTACTCCGTGCTTCTCCTGTCCTCTCGGTGCCCTGGAAGTGGCTGAGATAGAGAATTCAAGTTCGGGGTGAAGACCGAGGAGATGATTGACGACAGTGCTTTTGCCTGCTCCTGAAGGGGCTGAAAATATGATAACCTTATTGCTCATTTCTGATGATTTTTCCAATGTTTTAGATAATTTTTCAATATTCAGCAAAAATAACTATTTTTGCAAAGATATTGTGATTACGAAACGATTTTTAAACAATTTATAAGATTATGATTTCTTACAAGGAACTTGGCCTCGTGAACACCAAGGAAATGTTCGCTAAGGCAATTGATGGCGGATACGCTATCCCTGCATTCAACTTCAACAATATGGAGCAGCTCCAGGCTATCATCTCAGCAGCTGCTGAGACTAAGTCTCCAGTTATCCTCCAGGTTTCAAAGGGTGCTCGTCAGTACGCTAACCAGACTCTTCTCCGTTATATGGCAGAGGGTGCTGTAGAGTACGCTAAGGAGCTCGGTTGGGAGAACCCTCAGATCGTTCTTCACCTTGACCACGGTGACTCTTTCGAGACTTGCAAGAGCTGTATCGATATGGGCTTCTCTTCAGTTATGATCGACGGTTCACACCTCGAGTATGACGAGAACGTAGCTCTTACAAAGAAG
>JAEIGA010006800.1_pt1 | contig 17381 bp, 20 predicted proteins | sample 9270691 | NCBI WGS metagenome assembly JAEIGA01 (sample SAMN17057246, study PRJNA624740) | gut metagenome | biome: biome; isolation source: fecal sample | host: Bos grunniens | place: China: Xizang | collected 2019 | reverse complement strand
ATCCGCATCCGCGTCGGGAGGCCGCTAGAAGTGATGGCAGGCCGGCGCGTTCATTATGGGATAAGGCCAATTGTCCGGGAGGAAGCTGAAATCTTCATGAATAAGATTAGTCAATTCTCCTTCTATATGCTTGATGAGGAACTGAGAAGGGGCTACATCACGATTAAGGGCGGACACCGGGTTGGAATAGCTGGAAAGGTGATTTTGGAAAATGGCTGTGTGAAAGGGATAAGAGAGGTCACCTTTTTTAATATTCGGGTTGCAAGGCAGAAGAAGGGCCTGACAGAGGGCTGGATTCCTTATTTGTATCAAGGACGGTGGCTGTCAACTCTTGTCATCGGGCCGCCTCAATCTGGAAAGACGACCTTTTTGAGAGACTTGGCACGGGTGGCTTCATCAGGGATGGAACGCAAAGGAATCGATCCGCAAAAAGTAGGGATCATTGATGAACGTTCAGAGATTGCCGGATGTGTTAATGGAGTCCCGCAGATGGATTTCGGAATTAGGGTGGACGTGCTTGATTCATGCCCGAAAGCCGAAGGGATGATGATGATGATCCGCTCCATGAGCCCGGATATTCTGGTCGCTGATGAGATTGGAAGAAACGAGGATAAAGACGCTGTAATGGAAGCTGTCAATGCCGGTGCGGCACTCTTTATCACTGCGCATGGACATAGCTTGGAGGATATCCTGTCAAGGCCCATCATGAAGGCAATTGTGACAGAAGCGCGTTTTGAGCGGTTCATTGAGCTTGAAAGGATAGACAAGCCCGGATGTGTAGCAAAGGTCAGGGATGGAGCCGGAAAGATTCTTTATGACGAGGAAAGAGTGAGGACATGATTAAATTACTGGGTGCTGTGCTGATTATCTTCTCGACCACCTGGATAGGCTGGGATTTCTCTAAGCGGTTAATTGCCCGGCCGAAGCAGATTCGGGATATACGGGCAGCTCTGCAAATTTTGGAGGCTGAAATCATGTATGGTCATATGCCGCTTAAGGAAGCGGTGCTGAAACTAGCGAAGCAAATTCCTGAGCCAATCAGGGAGGGCTTTAGGTTATTCGCTGATTACCTGGATGAGGAAAATCAGACCGTCACAAATGCTTGGAGAAAAAGTGTAGAGGAAATGAGGAAACTGACAGAGTTAGAGGAGAAAGAGGCAGAAATCCTCCTGCAGTTTGGAGAGACACTTGGCAAACATGACCGTGATACTCAGCAAAAGCAAATTCAGCTGACATTGAAGCATCTGGAGCGTGAGGAGCTGTTGGCACTTGATAAGCAAAATAAATACGACAAGATGGTTAAAAGCCTCGGGTTCTTCTCCGGTCTTTTAATTACGATTCTTTTGTTGTGATCAATAGGGGGAATGAGCGGAATGGGCATCGATATCGATATTATTTTTAAAATCGCGGGTGTTGGATTGATTGTGGCTTTCATTCATACAATTCTCGATCAAGTTGGCAAGAAGGAGTATTCTCAGTGGGTGATCCTGGTCAGTTTCATTTATATCCTGTTCAATGTTGCCCAGGTTGTGGGGCAGCTGATTGACCGGATCAAATCCGTTTTCTTATTTCAATAGAAGCCAGGGGTGATGAGCCATCGAAATGCTGCAAATAACCGGTGTTGCCCTGATTGGGGCGTTCCTTGCCATGATTATAAAGGAACAGAAGCCGAATCTCGCCTTTTTGCTTGTTGTCTTTGTTGGAAGCTCCATTTTTCTATTCCTGGTCGACAAGATCTATGAAATCATTCAAATGATTCAGCAATTGGCCACAAATGCCAATGTGAATATGGTGTATTTATCGACGGTGCTGAAGATTATCGGCATTGCCTATATCGCGGAGTTTACGTCTCAAATCACGAAGGATGCTGGGATGGGAGCGATTGCCTCGAAAATCGAATTGGCAGGCAAGATTCTTATCCTCACAATGGCTATTCCAATCTTGAGCGTCATCATTGAAAGTGTCATCCAAATGATCCCGAATTAACTCCCGGATTGGGAAAGCAATCAAAGGGGCTGACTATTTTATGAAGCAATATATGCGGACAAGCATTCTACTCTTCATCCTTCTATTTCTTTGCAGCCATAGCCAGCAAGTGTTGGCTGCCCCGGGGACGACAAATGTACACACTCAAGAGGAGGCAGTAGTTGAAACGTTTGGCGTGGAGGATATCCCTCTCGATGACCTGAAGCAGTTTTGGGATTCCGTCTATGATCAATACGGCGGCTTTCTTCCAGAATCCCAAAAAGGCAGTTTCGTAGATTTCATCAGCGGGGAGAAGAAATTCTCCTTCAAAGAGTGGCTTTCAGGGATCATTCAATTTATCTTCCATGAGCTGATTGCTAATGGAAAATTGCTTGGAACTTTGATTTTACTCACGGTGTTTAGCGTTTTCCTCCAATCCTTGCAAAGCACGTTTGAGAAAACTTCCGTCAGCAAGGTGGCTAACTCGATTGTCTTCATGGTATTAATGATCATCGCGCTTAACAGCTTTTATGTCGCGGTGAATTATGTGACATCAACCATCTCGCAAATTACAGATTTTCTGATTGCACTCGTTCCGCTTCTGCTGGCACTGATTGCGAGCTCTGGAGGTGCCCTTTCAGCCGCCTTCTTTCATCCGATGCTCCTGTTTTTGATGAACACGAGCGGGGCGCTGATTGAGTATATCGTTCTTCCGCTTTTGTTTCTCTCAACCTTGCTGAGCATTGTGAGCATGCTCTCTGAGCATTATAAAGTGACTCAGCTGGCTGGATTGTTACGGACATGGAGCATTGGTTTATTAGGAATATTTATGACGATCTTTCTTGGAGTGATTTCCGTTCAGGGAATCTCAACAGCAGTCGCGGATGGAATCGGGATTCGTACCGCGAAATTCTTGGCAGGAAATTTCATCCCAGTCGTTGGGAGAATGTTCACTGATGCAGCTGATACGGTTATCGGTGCCTCGCTGCTGTTAAAGAACACTGTCGGCATAGCCGGTGTGGTCATGCTCTTGATTATGACTGCATTTCCCGCCCTTAAAATCCTTTTGATCGCATTGGTCTATAAGATTGCAGCAGCCATTTTGCAGCCGCTCGGGGCTGGTCCTATCATTAAATGTCTGGATATCATCGGCAAGAATATTATTTATGTATTTGCCGCACTCGCCATTGTCAGCTTGATGTTCTTTTTGACCGTAACGGTTATCGTCGCTGCAGGAAACGTTACTATGATGGTTCGATAGGGGGAGTAATTCATGTCTTTTTTGACAACATGGGTGACCAATATCATTGTCTTCATCTTATTTGCCATTGTGTTGGACATGCTCATCCCTAATTCATCGATGCAGAAATACACGAAGCTCGTGATTGGATTATTGCTGACTGCCATCTTTCTTACACCAATCCTCTCCCTGTTCAAGGAGGATTTTGCGAGCAATCTCCAGCATAAGATCATGACAAATGGGGTCTGGGGCGGCCAAGCGATGGAAAATTCAATGGAAACGAAGAAAAAAGAAATAGTAGAGACACAACAAGCATATATATTGGAACAGATGGCTGTCCAACTAAAAAATGAAGCAGAAAAGGAGCTGATGGAAAGGAGTGGGTATGAAATCCGCGATGTGGAGATCCGGCTCATCAATCCAAATGGCGAGATGAAGGAAGAAAACATCGAATCCATTCATGTTACCCTCGTAGAAAAAAGCGAGGAAGAAGTGGAGGGTGTACAACCTGTTGAGAGGGTTGACATCGACTTAGAGGAACAACAATCTCTCCTGACCGCGCCTTCACCCCAGATACAGGAAATCTTGTCGGAGACATGGGGAATTACCAGCAGCAAACTCATAATTGAAATCAATGAAGGGGGTGATGGGCTTTGAATAAAGAAAGGTTGAACAAGCTCAAAGGAATGTTTATAAAGCAGGATGGAGACGGAAAAAAGCCGCCTTATCGAAACATAGCCATCCTGTTCCTTGCCGGTATCCTGCTCATGATCAGCAGCCTGTTTATCAACAGGGGGGATGAAACAGAGAATACGACCAATGCTGTTTTTGAGACGGCAAGCAAGGACGTGAACAAGGAGGCGGCCGAAACATTTGGTTCTGCTGGTTCCAAAAAAGCTGGCACCATTGCCTCCATTGAGAAAGCATACGAAAGCGAACTGAAGGATACCCTCGAGACGATGAGCGGGGTCTCTGATGTGTCGGTAATTGTCAATGTGGATTCGACGGAGGAGAAGGTATATGAAAAAAACGCCGTATCCCAGCATCAAATCACCGAGGAAACGGACCGTGACGGCGGGGAGAGAAAGGTAGAGGACTTCTCAACCGATGAGAAAGTAGTCGTCATCCGGGAAGGGGACAAGGAAGTGCCGCTTATCCAGCAAACGAAGAAGCCAACTATAAGAGGAGTCCTGATCGTCGCAAAGGGAGCAGGCAATATGAGTGTTAAAAAAGAAATCGTAGAGGCTGTCACACGAGTGCTTGATGTACCGAGTCATCGGGTTGCTGTCAGTGCCAAAAAATAATTAGAAAAGAGGAGGAATATCCATGTTGCTTAGAAAACAAACAGTGTGGTTATTAACAATGTTAAGCTTGGTGGCTGTCTTAAGTGTCTATTACATTACTTCCCCGCAGGAAACAACCGTCAATCAGGAGACAGAATCAGGAAATGGCGGCGATTCCGGCAATGCCGATCAATCCACAGTGGTGTCCAATGAAACGAGCGACTCAGCCTTTGAAGCAATGCGTATGGATTTGAATGACGTAAGAAGCAAAGAGAAAGAAGAGCTTACAGCAAAGGTAGCCTCCAGCGAGTTGTCAGAGGAAGAACGGGTAGATGCGCATGAGCAAATCGAACAGCTCGATGAACTATCCACGAAGGAGGATATGCTTGAATCCATGATCATCGCACTAGGCTATAAGGATGCATTGGTGAGAGCGGATAACCATCAAATCCAAATCACCGTCAAAGCGGAAAAACCAAATCCTGAGGCTGCCAACAAGATCATCCAAATGGTCACCAAGGAGATTGGGAAGACCAATGCCGTGGCAGTGGAGTTTCAGCCAGAAAAATAATGAGTGTTATCGCAATGAACGAGACAGGTGGGAAGGCCGATTCGGTTTTTCGATCTGTTTTTTTGATGGTGGATTTATTAGGGGGAAGAAACTCTCTTTAATTAGAGGACGCTCCAAAATATAAACAAGCCAAACCTCATCATCTCGTCAAAACTGTTTTTCTGAGAAAAGAAAAGCTGTTTATTGATTCAGTGAACGAATAAATTTTTATAAAATTTAAAATTATTTAAATAAATCAATAATCTGGATAAAAACTTTATCTAATTTAACAAATAATTGTTAATAATTATATTTATATATAAAAAAGAGACTTTTATAGGGTGGGGGAATTTGCGGCATTCTGGTATAGAAGATGTTAATCATTCACTTTTTTGCCAAAAAATATTATGATAATCTTATGTGGTATTTTTTACATATTTGAGCTTTTGCAAATTATTTTTGAATACTAGGAGGGCTGATTCCTGATGAAGGTACAGGAAATACGAGAAATCATTAAATTAATCGATCAAACGAGCATTGGGGAATTTGTCTTTGAGAAAGAGGGAACCAGACTCGAAATTAAAAGAGGAATGGCAACGGGAAGCCTTGAGCCTGTGGCACCAGCACCAGCAGTTCAAGAAGCCGTGAAAGCGCCGGCTATTGCAGAGGAACCTAAGTCTGCTCCGATTCCTGCCGCAGAGACGGCACCAGCTCAGCCTAGCGAACCGAAGGCTCCTAAAGAGGAGACAAGCTATCAGAAAATTACCTCCCCTATGGTGGGAACCTTTTATAAAGCATCCTCACCTGATGACGACCCATTTGTGAAGGTTGGAGACAGAGTAGGGCAAGAATCAGTTGTTTGTATCGTAGAGGCAATGAAATTGTTTAATGAGATTGAAGCAGAAGTATCCGGTGAGATTGTCGAAATCCTTGTTGAGGATGGACAATTGGTTGAATACGGACAGCCTTTATTTTTGGTGAAACCCGAATAGGAGGAAGAACAAAATGATCAAGAAAGTTCTAATTGCCAATCGGGGCGAAATAGCCGTGCGAATCATTCGGGCGTGTAAAGAGATGGATATTGAAACGGTTGCCGTTTATTCGGAGGCGGACAAGACCGCTTTGCATGTGCAGCTGGCAGATGAAGCCTATTGCATAGGGCCGACGACCTCGAAAGACAGCTATTTAAATACAGCCAATATTATCAGCCTGGCTAAGCTGACAGACTGTGATGCCATTCACCCCGGCTATGGCTTTCTGGCAGAGAATGCAGACTTCGCAGATATGTGTGAGGATTGCCATTTGACCTTTATTGGGCCGTCATCAGAGGCCATCTCGAAGATGGGGACAAAGGACGTTGCCCGGGAAACAATGCGGGAGGCAGGCGTGCCGATCGTTCCAGGATCAAGGGGAATCGTTCCTGATGAAGAGACTGCCGTCGATACCGCAGAGAAAATCGGTTATCCAGTAATCATTAAAGCGACAGCCGGCGGCGGAGGCAAGGGCATCAGGGTGGCGAAAAACGTGGAAGAGCTCAGAAAAGGGTATCGGATCACGAGACAAGAAGCTGCCACGGCCTTTGGAAATCCGGGCGTTTATTTAGAGAAATTCATTGAGGATTTCCGCCATGTGGAAATTCAGGTGCTTGGTGATAATTACGGCAATGTCATTCATCTTGGAGAGCGTGATTGTTCAATCCAAAGGCGGCTTCAGAAATTGCTTGAAGAAACGCCTTCCCCGGCTATCGACAGCGAGATGCGCGAAGAGATGGGACAGGCTGCTGTCACGGCAGCAAAGGCAGTTCAATATTCAGGCGCTGGGACCGTTGAATTTATATATGATCATGTAAATCGTAAATTTTACTTTATGGAAATGAATACCCGCATTCAGGTTGAGCATCCTGTGACAGAGATGGTGACTGGTATTGATCTTATTAAGGAACAGATTCTCGTAGCTTCAGGGAAAGAATTGTCGCTTCGGCAGGAGGATGTTCAGTTGAACGGATGGGCAATCGAATGCCGCATCAATGCAGAGAACCCGGAGAAGAAGTTCATGCCATCAGCAGGAAAGGTTGATATGTACCTTCCTCCAGGAGGCTTTGGCGTACGAGTTGACTCAGCCGTATATACCGGCTATTCCATCCCGCCATTCTATGATTCCATGGTCGCCAAATTGATTGTGCATGCCCCAACACGTGAAGAAGCCGTCAAGAAAATGAAGAGAGCCTTGGACGAGTTTGTCGTAAAAGGTATTGATACCACAATCCCTTTTCATTTAAAATTATTAAATCATGATGTGTTTGTTTCAGGTGACTTTAATACGAAATTCCTTGAAACTTACGACGTGATGAACTCATAATAGAGTAGATGATTTGGAGGTGTTAGACATGAATGAGAATCACGCATTGGAAATGGATGGATATGATGGCGGTTTAGGCAAGGTTGAAATTGCTCCGGAAGTCATTGAAGTAATCGCTGGTTTGGCTGCTTCAGAAGTCGAAGGAATCGCACAAATGAGAGGGAATTTCGCATCAGGCGTTGTCGAAAAGCTAGGAAAGAAAAACCACGGTAAAGGTGTTAAGGTTGAGCTTAGCGAAGATGGCATTAAGATAGATGTGTATTGCCTCGTGAAATTCGGGATCTCCATTCCGAAGGTTGCACAGGAAGCACAGGACAATATCCGCCAAACGTTACTTAATATGACGGCGCTTGACGCAACTGAAGTGAATATTCATATTGTCGGCGTTCAATTTGAAACGGCTAAAGCTGAAACAGAAGTTGAAGGACAATTGTAAAAACACATAATAAGAGACCATGGACCTGACGGGACATGGTCTCTTATTATGTTTATGGGAATCAGTGAGCTCTTAACAAATGCGAGGGCAATGCAGCAATTTCCAAAAAGATGTCCACGCACTACCTTTCAACGACATGATGTGTTATTATCTTCATATATGAAATGAAGTGCGAGCAGACTGTCTCGCATTTTTAGACAAAGGAGTAATAATAATTCATGAAACGCAGAGAGGCTAGAGAAAAAGCTCTTCAAGCTCTTTTTCAAATAGATGTAGGGAAAGTCGAAAAAGAAACTGCACTAGAGCATGTAATCGAGGAATCTGAAGAAGCAGATGCTTACTTAATGGAATTGGTGGACGGGGTAACTGACCATGCAGAAGAGGTGGACCGGAAGATCGAGTCCAACTTGGAAAACTGGAGGCTTGACCGTTTATCGAATATTGACCGCAATATCCTGCGATTGACAACCTTTGAGCTTTTATACAGCAAGGATGTTCCGCAAAACGCTGCCATCAATGAAGCCATTGAATTGGCTAAGCTATTTGGAGACGACCAATCACCAAAATTTGTGAATGCTGTTTTATCTAAGATTAAGAATTCACTATAAAGCTTGTCATAAATAGAGCTATGCAATAAGGGGGAGCAAGAGTCATGTCAGCAAACTTATTAGACGGAAAAGCCATATCAGCCTCAATTAGAGAGGGAATTGCCAATGAGGTTCAAGACCTGAAGGGCAAAGGGGTGACCCCCGGGCTTGCAGTTATATTAGTTGGAGATGACCAAGCTTCTCATACATATGTAAGGAACAAAGAGCGGGCCTGTGAACAGCTTGGGATTTATTCGGAGCTGATTAAGCTGCCTGCCGATGTCGCAGAAGAGGAATTACTAGGCCGGCTGCATGACTTAAATGCCGATTCAAAGATCAACGGCATATTAGTTCAATTGCCATTGCCAAAACACATCAATGAGAAGCGGGTCATTGAGACAATTCACCCTGCCAAGGATGTTGATGGCTTTCATCCAATCAATATCGGCCGTATGATGACAAAACAAGAGGCCCTTTTGCCATGCACGCCATTTGGCATTTTGAAGATGGTGAAGGATACAGGAATCGATATTAAAGGAAAGCATGTCGTCGTCATTGGCCGAAGCAATATTGTCGGAAAGCCGGTAGGACAGCTGTTCCTTAATGAGGACGCGACCGTCACGTATTGTCATTCCAAGACGAAAGATTTGAGAGCCTACACGGCACAGGCTGATATTTTGATTGCCGCTGTCGGAGTTGCAAAAATGATAAAAGCAGATGATGTCAAAAAAGGAGCTATCGTCATTGATGTCGGCATGAATCGTGATGAGAATAACAAGCTATGCGGTGATGTCGATTTTGACGATGTTGCGCCGAAAGCCTCCTATATAACACCTGTGCCAGGCGGTGTTGGGCCGATGACCATCACGATGCTGATGTATAATACGGTTCTAGCAGCGAAGATGGCTAATAAGCAATAATAACCCAATCTTATGTTCCCTCATGAGCTGCCGAAAATTGCTATAATAAGATTTGCGGCAGCTTTTTTCTATGGATAAATACAATGCCAAGGAGGCCATGCCAATGGACAAAAATCAATATTTAACAGTGGCCGCCCTCACGAAATACATTAAGCGCAAGTTTGATGCAGACCCCAACTTGGACAATATTTACCTGAAAGGGGAAATCTCAAACTTCAAAAGGCATTCCAGCGGACATATGTACCTGACCTTGAAGGATGAGAAATCGCGTATAAATGCGGTCATGTTCGCTCAATCCGCAAGAGGGCTTGCATTTGACCCTGAGAATGGGATGAAGGTGCTGCTGCGCGGGGAGGTCCGTGTATACGAGCCGACCGGCGGCTATCAAATGTACATAAAAGAAATGATGCCTGACGGGATTGGTGAACTATTTATTGCTTATGAACAGTTGAAGAAAAAGCTTGAACAGGAAGGCCTTTTCGATACTCGGCACAAGCGCCCAATTCCTGCGTTTCCAGCCAAAATAGGGGTGATAACCTCTCCGACCGGAGCGGCGATACGAGATATCATCACCACTTTAAAGAGGCGATACCCAATCGGGGAGGTCCTGATTTTTCCTGCGCTAGTGCAAGGGAAGCAGGCAGCCCCGTCGATTGTTGGCGCAATTGAAGCTGCCAATGAACACCCGATTGATGTCTTGATCATCGGACGCGGCGGCGGGTCAATTGAGGAGCTTTGGGCCTTTAATGAGGAGCCTGTAGCCCGTGCTATCTATAACTCGAGAATACCGGTTATTTCTGCCGTCGGGCATGAAACCGATACAACTATCAGTGACTTCGTTGCAGATTTAAGGGCACCAACGCCAACGGGAGCAGCTGAAATGGCGGCCCCTAAGGTAAGTGATATTGCGGAAAAAATCAAGATGATGGAAGCCAAAATCAGCCGCTATACAACACAGCGCATTGAGAATGAAAGAAAACGGCTCCAATCCATTGAGAAATCATATGCGTTTAAATATCCGCATTTGCTTTACCAGCAAAAGATGGAGCAGCTGGACCGTGTGACAGAACGGATTGCCCGCAACAGCACGCTTTATTTCGAGCGGAAAGGGGACAAGCTCGGCCATCTTGCGAAGATGATAGAGCGCCATAATCCCCTCAGCACGATAGCCAAAAAATCAGCTGATATCGAGCAGATGCAAAGCCGTATGACAAGGGCCCAAGCAGCTATTATCAAAAATAAGCAGCAGGCTTATTTGAACCACGTGTCCCTTTTAAAGGCCGTGAGTCCGCTCGGAATCATGGAGAAAGGCTTTGGCCTTGTCTATAACGAAGAAGACCAACTGGTTAAATCACGGGAATCGGTTAAGGCAGGCGACCGATTAACCGTCGTCATACAGGATGGGAAGCTTGATTGTACTGTGAATGAGATTAAGGAGAGTGATTCCAATGACTAAGGAGCAATCAAATATAACATTCGAGGAAGCGATGGAAAAACTTGAAAGCATCGTTGGACGTTTAGAGGATGGAGAGGTCCCGCTTGAGGAGTCCATTAATCTTTACAAAGAAGGAATGGAATTATCCAAATGGTGCCATGATAAACTAAAGACCGCAGAGGAGCAGCTTACACTTATTATGAAAGACGATGCTCTTAAACCATTCTCGATTGAAGAGGAGGAATAGGAGTGGCAGTCCTATTAGAGGCCTTCTCACAAGAATATAAGCGGAAGATCGAAGACAGAATGATGGAAATCGTTGCTGGGTTAGATACACCGGGCAGCCTGAAGTCTGCGATGAGCTATTCATTGGAGGCGGGAGGGAAAAGGCTTCGTCCGCTCCTCGTTCTTGCGGTATTGCGCGCTTTCGGCAAAGACCCGCACATTGGACTTGATACAGCATGTGCCATTGAGATGATCCATACCTATTCATTAATTCATGACGATCTTCCGAGTATGGATGACGATGATTTGCGCAGAGGGAAGCCGACAAATCATAAAGTATTTGGAGAGGCAACAGCCATTCTGGCAGGGGATGGGTTATTGACGCTTGCCTTTGGAGTAATCGCCAACCAAGAACAAGCCCGCTTGAATCCTAAAGTTGCCATTGAATTAGTTGCAGAGCTTTCAAAGGCTGCAGGTGCTGAGGGAATGGTCGGCGGACAGGTAGCAGATATGGAAGGGGAGCATCGGGACCTGCATTTGTCAGAGCTTGAATATATTCATGTTCATAAGACCGGAAAGCTCTTGTCCTATAGTATTCTGGCCGGAGCGATATTAGCTGGTGCAGATGAGGAAAAAAGGAAGCACTTGAGGGAATATGCTTACCATTTAGGGCTTGCCTTTCAAATCAGGGATGACATCCTTGACATTGAGGGCAGCGAAATAAAGATAGGGAAGCCGATTGGCAGTGATGAAACGAATCACAAAAGTACCTATCCAGCCCTTTTGTCTCTTGACGGAGCTAAGGATAAGCTAAGCACTCATGTGCACCTTGCAAAGGAAGCGCTCTTGCAGACAGATTTCCAGCAAGATATATTAACAGAAATGATTGAACTAGTTGCGAAGAGGGACCATTGATTGCCCAGTTTTTCCACTGACATCCACTTACGGCACATATGGCCGTTATGCTATACTAATTTTACATTTCGAGTGGTGCAGTATTCTAGTCGGTCTACCATTCTGGAGGGTGAGGCTAAAAATTCACTAGAGGGCACATCGATGAAGTTCGTTGGATTGGCTCGGGGCGCCCAGCTCTGGGTCGGTTCAGGGAGTAAGGAATTAGGGCGATCCACAATGGCATGTGGGCGTTGACCCTGATTCCGCGGAGGCTTTATTCCCCCTAAGTTCGGGAGAATATTGAAAAACCTGCATACCAGGAAACTGCATGCAGCGTAGCCTGCCTTGAGTGAAGTTTGAGGGGATTGCGTACTTGGCATATACATCAGTTGGCCATTGATATATCTGCTGGTCTGTCATGCATGAAATCTGCTTTGCAAAAGAGGCTAAGGAATTGGTTAAAGGCTGCCGGGGAAATCTCCTAGACTGTTCGGACATATGACGTATATAGAGGATTAAGGTGCGGACTAAGTGGCAATCCAGTCCAACTTTCGGAGACGAGGTTGAGTCGGCTTTAAAGGGAAACCGCCGAGATGGCGACATTCGGCAGCTGATTGGGAAATCCTACTGGACCTAAGCCGTAAAATTAACTCTATATATGGCCACTCGAAGCTATAGGAAAAGAACAAAAGCTTGCGCTTAGCAAGCTTTATTTTACATACAGGATGTGTCATACGTTCAAGATGAGAGAAACGATAAAAAAGACAGCGAGATGGACAATTACGATTTCGATCATTACATTTATATTAGCGGCCATATTTACTGTTGCCTCCACGCTCTCTTTAAAGGGAGTGAGCACCAGTGTTGGTCTTGCGATTGTACTTGTCATTGTACTAATTGGCATATTCTTTGATATGATTGGAATTGCAGCAACAGCCGCAGATGAAACGCCCTTTCATGCAATGGCATCTAAGCGGATTCATGGGGCGAAGCATTCCATTCGAATCATCCGGAACGCGGACCGATTCGCGAGCTTCTGCAATGATGTGATTGGTGATATATCAGGGATTGTCAGCGGGACGGCTGCTGCACTCGTTATCACGCAGTTGGCCCTTCATTTTCAATGGGGAGAAGCATCCCCGTTCGAGAGCATCAGCTCCATTGTGTTGACGAGTACAATCGCAGCATTAACAGTCGGGGGCAAAGCAATGGGAAAAACATTCGCCATCCAGAATTCCAAGGACATCATTTTTGGCGTCGGCAAAATGTTATCCTTTCTTGAGCGAAACTTTCAAATTGTTATAATAAAAGAAAATAGGGGCAAATTGGCTCAAAAGAATACGAAACGAAAGTGAGTGATCCTCTTGGATCTATTGTCTATAAATGACCCATCTTTTTTAAAGAAGATGACAAACGCAGAACTTGAGGCGTTGTCACAGGATATCAGAACATTTTTGATTGAACAGCTGTCAAAGACAGGGGGTCATATCGGCCCGAATCTCGGGGTAGTTGAGCTTACCATTGCCCTTCATAAAGAATTTAACAGCCCGAAGGATAAACTTTTATGGGATGTCGGTCATCAATCCTATGTTCATAAAATACTGACCGGGCGTGCGTGCCAGTTTGATACACTCCGTCAGCATAAGGGGTTATGCGGTTTCCCGAAGATGAATGAAAGCAAGCATGATGTTTGGGAAACCGGTCATAGTTCTACTTCCCTATCAGCGGCGATGGGAATGGCGATTGCCCGTGACTTGAAAAAAGAAAAGAGCTATATCGTACCGATTATCGGCGATGGAGCTCTGACCGGAGGCATGGCGTTAGAAGCATTGAATCATATTGGGCACGAGAAGAAGGATATGATTGTCGTCTTGAATGATAACGAGATGTCCATCGCCCCGAATGTCGGCGCTCTCCATTCAATCCTTGGACGGATGAGAACAGCTGGAAAGTATAATTATGTGAAGGACGAGCTTGAATTTCTCCTTAAGAAAATCCCGGCAGTTGGAGGCAAACTCGCAACAACGGCTGAACGGGTAAAGGATTCGCTGAAGTATCTTGTCGTAAGCGGCATGTTTTTTGAGGAGCTCGGCTTTACTTACTTGGGTCCTGTTGATGGCCACAATTTCGAGGAATTATCTGAAAACCTAAAATATGCTAAAAAGACAAAGGGTCCTGTGCTCCTTCACGTTATCACGAAAAAAGGAAAGGGCTATGACCCGGCTGAAACGGATGCCGTAGGGACATGGCATGGGACAGGTCCATATAAGATTGAAACAGGGGATATCATCAAGGAATTGAATGCACCGCCTGCCTGGAGTGCACTTGTCAGTGAAACGGTCAGACGTCTTGCACGGGAGGATGACCGCATTGTTGCCATCACTCCGGCAATGCCGGTCGGTTCCAAATTGCTTGGCTTTGCGAGTGAATTCCCGGACAGAATGTTTGATGTTGGTATAGCTGAGCAGCACGCTACAACGGTTGCGGCGGGCCTTGCTACCCAGGGAATGAAGCCTTTCCTTGCCATCTATTCTACTTTCCTGCAACGGGCTTATGATCAGATGCTTCACGATATTTGCCGACAGAATTTAAATGTCTTTGTCGGTATTGATCGTGCTGGTCTTGTCGGTGCAGACGGTGAGACGCATCAAGGGGTATTTGATATTTCCTTCCTGCGCTCGATGCCGAACCTCGTACTTATGATGCCTAAAGATGAGAATGAAGGGCAACATATGGTCAATACAGCCGTTAAATATGATGACGGTCCAATCGCGATGCGTTTCCCAAGAGGCAATGGTCTTGGTGTTAGAATGGACGAAGAATTGAAAACCATCCCAATCGGGACATGGGAAGTACTTCGTGAAGGAAATGATGCGGTTATTCTTACATTTGGGACAACTATCCCAATGGCGCTTGATGCGGCCAAAGTGATGGCGGAGAAGGGGATTCAAGTAAAGGTTGTTAATGCCCGCTTCATTAAACCGCTCGATGCAGCGATGCTATCTGAAATCATGACATCCAATTTACCAATCCTAACAATTGAGGAGGCTGTCCTAGAGGGCGGATTCGGCAGTGCCGTATTAGAGTTTGCCGAGGAACAGGGCTTCTCACAAGCGTATATTAAGCGTATGGGAATCCCGGATGAGTTTATCGAGCACGGCAGTGTGAGTAAGCTTCTTGCCGATATTCATTTAACAACGGAAGCGGCAGTAGAAAATTTAACGAAGATGACTTATAAAGTAACGAAAAAGGCGTATTAAAAAATGAAAAAAGAGCGAATTGATGTTTTATTAGTAGAAAGAGGACTTGCAGAAACAAGGGAAAAGGCAAAGCGGGCAGTCATGGCCGGATTGGTCTATTCAAATGAGCTTCGGATGGATAAGCCGGGAGAAAAGATTGCTCAAGATGCTCCTCTTACCATAAAGGGGCAGGTCATGCCCTATGTATCTAGAGGCGGATTCAAGCTTGAAAAGGCTTTGTCTGAATTTAATCTATCTGTAAAGGATAAGTTGATGATTGATATAGGATCCTCTACTGGAGGTTTCACCGATTGTGCTCTTCAAAATGGCGCAAGAAAATCCTATGCGGTCGATGTTGGCTATAATCAGCTTGCCTGGAAGCTTCGCAATGATGAGCGTGTCATCGTCATGGAAAGAACAAATTTCCGCCATTCTGTCCCAGAGGACTTCACAGAAGGAATGCCGGAATTCGCCTCCATCGATGTTTCATTTATCTCCCTCAGGCTCATTCTCCCTGCGCTCAAGAAAATCCTTGTTCCGGGGGGCGATGTGGTCTGCCTTGTGAAGCCGCAATTTGAAGCAGGCCGTGAGCAAGTAGGGAAGAAGGGAATCGTTCGTGACAAAAAGGTTCACCTGCAGGTTGTCGAGAATATGCGTGATTTTGCTGAGGGAGAAGGCTTTATTCTAAAGGATGCGACCTTCAGTCCTATCACTGGCGGTGACGGAAATATAGAGTTCTTATTCCATCTTTATTGGCCGAAAGAAGGTCAGGATGCAAATGCTATGCGCTCTCATGTGGATTTAACTAAAGTAGTGGAGGAAGCACATCTGACACTGAAGGCGAAGAGTGAAGAAGCCTAATATAATGCTATAAACCCCCGCCGGCGCATTGCCGCGGGGGTTTACGCTATATGCAGTGTATGCATAAAAATACATGTACATTTGCGACAAAATCCGCTAACATTAAGGTGAATCCATAGATCAACGTATAATGAGGGGTGTCAAAACCATGAATAAAGGACAAAGACATATAAAAATCCGTGATATTATTGCGAATAATAATATAGAGACACAAGATGATTTAGTTGATATTTTGCGTGCAGAAGGGGTAAATGTAACCCAAGCAACTGTATCCAGAGATATTAAGGAGCTGCATTTAGCCAAGGTGCCGATGCAGGATGGACGTTATAAATACAGCCTGCCTGCTGACCAGCGCTTCAATCCATTGCAAAAATTAAAACGATCGCTGATGGATGCCTTCGTTCGCATTGATTCTGCCGATAATCTTTTAGTCATGAAAACCTTGCCGGGCAATGCACAAGCCATTGGAGCACTTATCGATAATTTGGACTGGGAAGAGATTCTCGGGACAATTTGCGGGGATGATACATGCTTGATAATTTGCCGCGAAAAGGAACAGGCAGAGATTATAACAGAACGTTTCTTAGATATGCTGTAGAAAGTGGGATGAAAATATGTTATTGGAGTTATCCATTCGTAATTTCGCCATCATAGAGAAGCAGACTATCCCCCTTAATCAAGGGCTGACGGTCTTGACAGGAGAGACTGGCGCAGGGAAATCAATTATTATTGATGCCATCCAATTACTTGCGGGAGGGCGAGGGTCTGCTGAATTTATCCGTCATGGGGAAGAAAAAGCAGAAATCGAAGGCTTCTTTCAACTACCGGACGGTTCACACCCGGCCATCCTGAAAGCAAGGGAATTCGGGATTGAGTCTGAAGACAATGCTGTCATCATTCAGCGTGCCATGTATATGTCCGGCAAGAGCATTTGCCGCATTAATGGGAAGATGGTCACGATTTCAACCTTGCGGGAAATTGGCCGCAAACTCATTGATATCCACGGGCAGCATGAGCATCAAGAGCTGATGGACCCGGATTTTCACCTTCCCCTTCTCGATGAGTTCGGGGGATTTGAAATCAGTGAGGCTCTTGATGAATATAGGCTGCATTATAAACAATACCAAGAAACAAGTCAGTCGCTCAAGAAACTGAGCGAAAATGAACAAACGATGGCCCACCGGCTTGATTTGATCCAATTTCAATATAATGAGATCAAAAATGCGGAACTTGAGCCTGATGAGGAAGACCGATTGCTTGAGGAAAGACAGAAGCTCAGCAATTTTGAGAAGGTTCACCAAAGCTTGAGCAATGCTTATGGCTCCCTGAATAATGAGAACGGCGGTCTTGACTGGGTCGGCAATGCTATGACAGAGCTGGAGAGAATT
>JAEIGA010006799.1_pt1 | contig 17381 bp, 5 predicted proteins | sample 9270691 | NCBI WGS metagenome assembly JAEIGA01 (sample SAMN17057246, study PRJNA624740) | gut metagenome | biome: biome; isolation source: fecal sample | host: Bos grunniens | place: China: Xizang | collected 2019 | reverse complement strand
TGTAGTAACCCTTGGGTTCGTTCACACTCTATATATCTGATTACAGATACAAAGATAAGTCAAAAATATTTAATCTACAACAAATAAAACTATTGTTTATTTAAAATGTTTTTCGTATATTTGCGAAGAATATGTAGATAAAAATGATTGTTACGATAGAAAATTTAAATAAACGAAAAATGAGTTTCCTAGAAAAAGCTTCTGCTAAATATAACAGTTTTTATACATATCCTTATTTAGATGAAGAATTTGAAACAGTAAACTCAATAATAACAGTGCGTTGTCCTATTCATGGTGAATTTAAACAACGAGCAAGAAAACATTTAGAGGGAAGACTACCGTGCACAGAGTGTGTAAAAGATAAAGTTAAACAGAAAACTGCATATAAAACTTTTGAATGATTCTTAGAAAACGCAAGACTTGTACATGGGGATAAATATAAGTATGATGAGTTCAGTTATGGCCAACGTCAAGATAGTAAAATTAGAATCTATTGTCCTGAACATGGATGATTTGAGCAAATAGAGCGAATTCATTTAAAAGGGCACGGTTGTCCTGCTTGTTCTAACTGTAAACATTATAATACAGAATCTTTTGTTGCAAAAGCATTGGAAGTTCACGGTAATAAATATATTTATACCAAAACCGTTTATGGTAAAAATAACAGAGAAAAGGTTTGTATAATTTGTCCAGAACATGGAGAGTTTTGGCAAACACCACACGATCATTTAAGTGGGGGAGGTTGTTCAAAATGTTTATTAAAAGGACAAACGGAATTATTTAATTTTATAAGAACCAATTTTACTAATGAACAGTGGGAGTGAGAATATACACCTTCTTGATTAGGGCTTCAAAAATTTGATATTTATAATATAAAACATAATTTTGCCATTGAATACAATGGTAGACAACATTATGAAGAAGTCCTTCATTTTGGAGGAAAAATTGGTTTTCAACAAACACAAGAACGAGATTTACGTAAACGTTCTTTGTGTAAAGAAAATAACTGTACTTTATATATAGTAAGATATGATAATGTGAATTATGATAGAATAAGAGAAGATATTAATAACATTTTAAATAGTAATAAAAATGAGACTTGTTAATAAATTTCAAGCAGGAGGAGTAGCTCCTGCACCAGCCCCTGCTGAACAAGCAGCGCCTCAAGGTGGAGATCCTATGGAGCAACTTATCATGGCTGCTCAGGAAGCACTTAGTACTCAGAATCCAGAGTTAGCTATGCAGGTTTGCGCAGCTCTTCTTGAACTAGTTGGAGCAGTGCCTGCAGAAATGGGTGCTCCACAGAATGCTGGCTCACAACCTGTATTTAAAAATGGAGGTCGCATTGTAAGACGCACTTCTCCACTTGATAAGTATAGAAGAAAGTAATAGTAATTTCTCAGTTGAGAATTAGATGTAACGAGAGATTGGATAAAACTGATCTCTCGTTTTTAATTTAATAAGTATGGCACAAGTAAAGAAATTTAATACAGGTGGTTCTGTTCAAAAAATGAAATATGGTAATATCATTAAAAATGGTACTACATATGAGATGACAGAAGAGAGCATGAAGCGCCTTGAACAATATATTGCTGCGGCAGATCCTGACATTCAACAGAGTCTCGCTAATGACTGGAAATTATTAATGTCAGGACAAGATGTGACCATTGATACAATGGCCAATCGACGCAGCACTGTTCCTACAGATTTTTCTAAAGGACAATTAAGAAGATTGGGAAAAGATAAAGCAACAGAATCTAAATGACATGGAGCTGTTAATTCTGATATTCATAAATATAATCTTGCTACTCAATATTTAGGTAAATTTGATCCATCTAAAAGTGATAAAATTGAAGAAGTCCCACAAAAGGATTTTTGAAAGTCAAATAAAAGTATTGAATATGATGTAGATGACAACGGTAATAAAAAATATCGAGGTCTCTCCAATACAGATGAGAAAAATTATTTTAATGAAATTACTGCTTATTTGATGGGTGATGGCGCATTTAGAGCTCAATATAAAGATCCAGGTATATCTAATTTTGAAACACTTGATAGTTGGTTTAAATCATTATCAAATCCAGAAGAGTTTGTTAAAAACTTATGGAATAAAATTGAAAATGGTCAGGAACTAAATAGTGATGAATCTCAATTTTGAACGGCAATTGGAATGAAATTTGGAGATCAAAAAGCAAATCCAAAATATGAGGAGAAAGTGAAAGGCGATGAGGCTCAAGCTGCTAAACAAAAGGTATGGGAAACATTTAATGTAGGTAATGTTTGGAATGATTCAGAAATGGATAAGGATTATTTTGTTTATAATCCCACTACTGGAACATTTACAGTTAAAACGCCTATACTCAATGGAAAATCTACTGGATATTATTTTAACCAAGATTTCTTAGATTCATATTATGGTTATGATCATCTTAAAGGAAAAATTAATTTCAATGGAAAATGATATCATGAGTCTGATTTATCCAATCCGGAATCTGAACTATATAAAATGTTAAATCATAGTCAATACGACTATTATAATAAAAATAGAAGAGGTGATATTGATGCTGTGGATGCTGTATTAAAAACTTATTGGAATAATAAAATGGTTCCAGTAAATAATCCCGAAACAGTTAATTATTCTGGAAATTTTTATCAAAACTCTAATTATTTGTATGAACCACTCAATTATAATACAAAAGGTACTACCTATAAAGGTTTTGTTATTCCAGAAGATTGATCAATATTTAAAAGGATTGATTTAACTGATAAATCTGCGGATGCTACTGGTAGGAGAAAAGTTGGTTATATAATGACAGATGCTTATGGAAACATAGTAACATCTATAGATGGATTAGGACCTATCAAAGATGCACTTAATTATGAAGATTTTGTGGGCTTAAATGAAATTTCTGCTAAACCGAAACATGTTCAAACTAATGATACCTCAAAGTCAGATATTATTGACCAGAATGAGTTATTTCAGGTTTATAATAACCCTAAAAATAACACTATGAATGTTGTTTTCAATAAATCTCTATTTGGCAATAAAAACGAATTTACAAATATGCCAATAGAAGTGTACAATGCTATTTCTGATAATAACTTTTTAGAACTTTTAAATAAAAATCGTAATGTGAGAAATATGTTTATTGATTTGATACAAAACAAAACATATCATCCATTTTGAAATAGCGCTAAACATATGACTGCAGAAGAGTGATCGAATTTTGGATTAAAAAATGCAGATCAAGTGTTAAAGTATTTTTGGAAATTTAACAATCAGAATAAAGTTTTAGATGGAGCAAAATTTCGACAAGGTGGGGTCATTAAAGCAGGTCAGGGTATCCCAATGAAAGAAATAAACGGAGAACTTCATGATGATATTGAACCAGCTATTGTTATTGCAGAACCTAAAAGCATTACACCTGTTTCAAAACCAAGTGCAAGATTCTATTCGTTGACAACAAAACCATCTCTTCCTGTTCTGTCAGAAAGAAAGTTATATTTAGAACCAAAGTCTTCTGATTTTGCTGAATATAAGGTTATAAATAGTAATGAACCAGATGAGGTTAAGAATGCAAAAGAGTATATATCTAAACTTGTTGATTCAGAGGATTATAAAAAATTGTCTCTAACTAATCCTGAGATCGCTAGAACTATTCTAAGTACACAAATAGAAAGCGTTCTTGCTAATACTAAGGATGAAAATGTTCGAAATCAAATCTCTAAAGAACTAGAATCATTTAAACAAACATCTCTATTTAAGAAAGGAGGGGTTCTTAAAGCTAAAGACGGTTTGTCTGATGAAATAACTATACCAGAGCTTCCAAAATTAGATGATGTTGTTCTAGAAGAACCAGAAATCATTGATTTCCCGTCCCCATTTAAAGAATTGGACAATGATTATCATGTTGATTTGATGGGAACTAAACGTCAAGCAATGCGATATGCTAAAAAATTTGCTAAAGATCGTCCGGGGTTTGATCATTTTTGATGGGAAGGGAAAAAATATGGATTAAATGGCAAACCATATGGATGAGGACAAAATCCATCTGAACTATTAGAACCGTGAGTTGTTCCAACAGCAACAAACGCATTAATGTCAGTTGCTCGTCTTGGTTTTGATAGAAAAACTAATGAAATTATCACTGCACAAAAAGCTAAAGGTATACGAGAGGCAGCAGATGCTTCAATGTTGTCTAAACAAGAGTTTATTCCTCAAAGAATGCAATTAACTGCGGGAGATGCAAGTAAAGCTGCTGCAAATAGAATGTTCCAACATTTACCTCCAGTTAATTCTGATTATATTAAATATGCTGCACAAAAGCGTGCTGGATTTGATGCCGCTAATGCTATGCTTGCTCAATCAGATAGAGAATATTCGGCACAGCATAGTGAGAATCTTGATAAGAATATTGCTCGTCAACAGATGATTGCTGATCGTAATATGCAGATTGAAGCTCAAAATAGACAGATACAAGCACAGAAAATGGCAGCGTTGTCTGAATTATATGCTTCAAGAGACGCAGCTAATAGACAAAGTATTGCTAATTACATGCTTGAGCAACAAACTAAGTATGAACAAGGTATGCAGAAAGCTAGAGAGGCTCGTTTAGCTCGTGATAGAAGTAGTTGGGCAACTACTGCGAAACAAATGATTGTTAATGCATTAAAGGATGATCCTATTATTAGCAAGGAATATAATAAGTATGTTGCTGAAAATCCTAATTCATATTTACCTATTGAAAATTGAGTTGCTAGTAAACCTGAATTTAGAGATAAAGTTAATGAATATACACAAAACGCACATTCGTGATTAGCGGATGAACAACTTGCATCAGAACTTCAATATTTACCACCTTGATATAAATCTGGTGGAAAAATGAGGAGTGCCTCTGATCAAATTGCTATTAATAGAGAAAAAGCAAATGATCAAATAAAGGTAAATAAATACAAATCGTTTGATAAAAATTGGGAAGATCAGAACAAGGCTGTTAGAAAAGCTATTGGTAAAATGCATGATCGTGTTTATAACATTTTAATGAAAATTTTATCATAATGAAAATTAAGAAATATGATTCCGGGGGTATGGCTATATATACCCCCGTTATGTTACCTCCACAGTCACAAACTACTACATCTGGAGCAACAACTTCTTCAAGCACATCAGATAAAAAAGATGATGAGTGAGAGATGAAAAAAGTCATAGAGATGATTCAAAAGAATGGACTTATTAGTGATGTTAATGTTACCATGGATGAATTAAAATCATTTTACACAACTGCTAAAAGTTTATCTTCTAATTATCTATTTGGAGGAGATCAATCGTATGATATATTAGCTCATATGTTTGATGTTCAGAAAGAAATTAATGCAAATGTAGTGAACTACGATAGTTGAAAAACAGCTCAACAAAACGCATATAATCAAAATGCTTTAGGAGAAGTTGCGACAACTGCTGGTGGTAACATATATGTCTGAACTGAGAAGGGTATTACTTCTGTTTCACCTGAAGAATATAGTAAGAATAAAGGTACTGGTGTATATTACGATTTTAATGAAGATGGTTCTGACTATTTAACTAATGATGAATTATTAGTTATTAGGAAAGATCTTGTTCCTGGAAATCCATATTTGATTAGTAGTGTTAATTCTGCTAAAGGTATGGATACAATTCGAAAAGAAATTAGAACAATTGTTAAAGATTTTGAAGCTAAAGATAGACAGGAATATGTGAAACGAGAAGGTAAGAATGTTACACAATCTACTTGGAATGGAATGCAAATTCTAATTGGAGAAGGTCCAGATGGTTATTATAAGGCGAGCACCAAATCTGAATTAGGGGACATTAATTCTGCACTAGAATATTTATGGGAATCTATTGGTCAGGTTGGAAGAAACAAACTAATAGCAGAAGTTGCAGTAAGTGGAGGAGATCCAACTAAAGAAGAGGATGTGTTTAGACTTATTTTACATGCCTTAGATAAACATACAGCATATTCGCAGGATATAAATTTTGAGAAAACTGCTACAGAATATGATCCTGATGGTGATGGGAGAGGAAGTAATTCTAATTCTGAAGTTACTGATACATTAGCCGAAAAATACACTTCTGGTTCAGGTGCTCCACCTCCTAGATATGAAATTTTAATGACTTCTAAGTCTGGAGTTCCAATGTATGCATTTACACAAGATTTAGGACCTGTTTTAAATTCAGATGGAAAATCGGCAAAAGGTAACGCTAATCTTGAAGATGTACTTACAAATGGATATGGATTGACTACTGTTGATAAGAGATCTATTACATTTGGAGATCAATTAATTGAATGATCGGATGCAAACAAAATAGTATATGATGCTTCTACAAATCTTAAGAGAGTTTATTTACCTGCAACTAAAGTAAATGGTAGAATCACACCTGATTTTGAAATGTATAATAAGATATCAGAACTTAATACATCGGTTAAAGACCAAGGTTTAAATGATGATCAAATTGCAAAGTTAGTTGAGAGTACTTATCCAAATCTTACATATAATCGTAATACCGGTTTAATTGAAGCTAAAAATACACAATTATTTTTTACATTTGGGGCTATTGCTTCTACCGATACTTATGGTAGAGATATTAAAAATTCAAACTGGAGAATAGAACAATCTGATGAAGTTGATAGGAGTTGACAAAACACTTATAACAGACTTATTGGATATTCTACAAATTCTAGTACAACTAAAGGGACTGAAACCGGAAATAAAGAGACAGGTAATGGTTTTATGCCTTGAAATTGGGGTTATAAATTTTATAAAGGAAATATATTCATTCCAGTAGTAGAACCAATGCTTGCATCTACTATTTATAATGATCAGTATTGGCCAAAAGAAGATTACAGATATATGACACAAAAAGCTGAAGCGGCTGCTAGACAACAAGCTCGCGAATCAGCATCTAATATAAGAACAGGATTTTAATGAAAAAACACGATTGGTTTGCGGCTAACCTATTTCAGCCGGATATGAGTATAGACGATTTCTATAATGCGGGAATTACTCCGGCAAATACGGAAATCAAATCAAAAGATGAATACAGAAGCAATCCTAAAGTTATAGAATTATTCTCTTCTACAGGAGAATTTGATGAAAAAGCGTTTGAGACTGCATATAACAACTCCCTTCTTACTTTTAATAAATACTCAACAAAAGAATTTAATAATAAAGTTTTAAATGAGTATGAATTCGATCCTGCTGAATGAAGAGCGCCAATCGGAAGTAATAAGAAGGATACTACAACTTATTTTGAATTAGGACATTCTAATATTACGAATACTGCTTATGGTATAGAAACTCTTGGAATTATTTCCGCTCCGCAACTAAGTATGCGAGAAATTGCACAGAGAAATGAAGTTAGGGATGAAAATGGCAATAAACTTGGATATACACCTAATGAAAAGGGAGGATTGTTTAAAGGATTTACTATGCCCACCTTAGTGCTTGCTCAATACGATGAAGACGTTTATGAAGGAGAAGAGTTAGTTCATAGAAAAGGAGATTTAAAAATAGATGATAAAGGAAACCCATATTATGAAGAATTAGGCAATCGCAATATTTATGGTAGAGATGTATTACATTATACAGATGTATTAACAGACGATTTATCTAAATTTAATGCTTATGATTTCTTTGATTCCGATGGTATTGATAAATCTATTGGAGGTATTGTAATGAAAACTACCGCTAGTCTTGTTCCATATCTTATTCCTGGATTTAGATGGGTATGGGCAGGAATGAATGCTTCATTAGAAATTGCAAAAGTTCTTCCTGTATTAGGAAAAGCAGTTAACGGTATTTTCGGAGGTACTGAAGATAATGAGTTAGCAAAAGATTTATCAAAATGAGAAGGTTATTTAAGTCGTTTTGAAAGTAGTACTTCTGATGCAACTAGGCAAAATCCTTGGTCTTTAGAAACTTTAGGAAGTCTTGTTTCTGATATTACTGGGCAATTATATCAACAAAGACTTATTTCAAGTATTCCGTCACTTCTTCAAAAGGTCGGATTCCTTGATGGAAAAATGATCAATCCGAAACTTGGCCAGGAAATGGCCCTTGGTTACATGGCTCTTACTTCTGCAAGAGAGTCTTATGGAGAAGCTATTAATGCGGGTTTAAATGAAACTACTGCCGGTTTTATGGCAGTGGCAAACATGCTTGCTCTAAACGGTTTAATGAGAACTGAGTATTTTAGGAATACATTATTTAAAGGGTCTTTTTTTGATGATGATATCTTAAAAGGTACTGCTAAAAAAGTTGCAAGAGCGGTTCGTAACGATAATACTCTAGAGGGCACTACATCAAAAGAAGTGTTAGAGAAAATTATTAAAAAGTATGATAGTGCATTGAGAAACACTCTTGAAGATTATGGTGGTGCAATGTTCAGAGAAGGACTTGAAGAAATGATGGAGGAAGGGGTTTTCGATTTCTCTAAAGGTATTTCTGAAGCACTGAATGCTGTTGGAATTCCAGTTGCAAATAAAGAATTAAACTTTGGATGATCTTGACAGGACACGATTACAAGATACGGAATGTCTTTTATAGGAGGCGCTATTGGTGGAGGGATTTTTAATGCATCTAATAATTGAAATCTTAGAAATCAATCAGATGTAATTAAAGCGCTAGATGATTCGGCTCTTGCCAAAATGTCATATCTTATTGCAGAAGGTAGAGGACAAGAATTAAAGGATTATTATACAAAGCTCTATAAAAAAGGTCAGTTGGGAGATGCAAATCTTTCTTCAAGCAAATTTCAGACTGTAACGGATATTGATGGTAATAACAAAATTGTTGCAGAAACAGAAGGTAAGAGTCAAAACGAAATGGTTTATAATATGCTTATGAACCAAATTGATTATATGGAAGCATTGATTTCAGAAGAAGGAATGAAAATTCCAAGAAGTGTTCTTGAAACAATGGCTACAAATAATATTTCTCCTAAAAGTATTAATGATCATAGACTTCTGCGTGCCCAAATTTTAAATCTTTCATTAGTTAATGGAGGCTATTTTAATGATATTAATAAATTAACTACAGATATTGTTAAATATAGAACAGAATTAGACAGTCTCATTAAGAAACATGCGCCAACAGATAAAGAAGCCCGTGAGGGTGAAAATTTAACAGATAACGAAGAGATTAAGAAAGTAATAGATAAACTTAATCAACTCCGTGAAAAGAGAGATCTAGTGTTATCTGGAAAAATGAACGGCTTTTATATTCCAAGAGGATTATTTGTATTAGATGAAAATACTAATAAACAATTCTTAGATCTATCAATTGAGAAGTTTACCGAAATAATGTATGGAAAGAATTTTAGTGATTTAAACGATGATGAAAAGAAAGAAGTCACAAATAATTACCAAGATTATTTAAGTACAGAAGGTAAACGAAATATGTATCGTGCTTATGAAGTTTATAATAAACTTTCTGAAAGGTGAGCTGGAAGACTACAGCAACTCGGAGAAGAACTAAAAGATTTAAAACTTGATGAGACTCATGATAAAAAAAGTAATCTTACTCTTTGGATTGAATTAGCAGAAAAACACGATAAGTTGATTGATAAAAGAAAAGAGTTTGAATCTAAAGAAACACTCACTCCTCAAGAAACAGAAGAATTGTCTAAAATCATTGATGAAATAGCGAATCTTAAACAAAGTATATTTAGATTAAACAATACCCCTAGTATTCTTCTTAGAGGTAAAGCAGATGATGAAACAAAACTTCTTGAACTTATTGGAGCACAGGACGCAAGTGCCAATAATATTTTAGCTGCCGCAGAGTATGTTAGAAATTTATATCGTAATTATGCTAGTACAAAAACACATGTAAAAGCAGAAGATGAATTAAAGGATTTTTATCGATTAATTAGAAAACAAAATCCTATCTCAATGAGAGATAGATTTATCAATTTCTTACCAGAATGATCTAGTAATCCTGAAATTAATCCATCTGGTTATTATGATGAAGTGGATTTTGATACAAACACCGATCCTGAAAACGGACTCTTAATTTCAGATTCTAGAATTAACAATACTATACAAGAAATTTTTGTACAAAAAATGCAAGAGTTAGAAGAGTCTTTTGGCGAGTGAAATACTCAGGAAAAGCTCAAAGAAGTTCTTGATTACATTAAACAACACACTAAACTTAATGATAATCAGTCCCTCGCACTTGTTAAATCATTGCTTTCCAATATTAATAAAGGTGGAATAAGAGCATTCTCTTTATATGATTTCTATAATGAAATAGAAGAACTTAGAAGTCAAGTTTCTTTTTCACCTATTTATGACTTACTTAGGGAATTTGCAGCAGAATATTCTAATGGAGCTATTGACATTGCTACTTTATTAGAATCTGAATTTAACGAGCTTGCTGCAAAGGAGAAATTTTCTGATTATAGTATTAAAGATCCAAGAAGGAAAGAGGAACTTGAAAAAATAGCGCAATTTTTAAATGCAATTAAAGCAGTTATAAATGGATCTTATTCTGGATTAAATGAAGCAAGTAATAAAGTTAGAAATAGTGAACAACCACAACTTGCCATTATTGAAGATGACGGAGTTTATAAATTATTAATGAACGATATTACTGATATTCAGAACAGGATTCGTGATATTTTAATTCTAGACTCAATTAATAATGCACAAAAACTTAAACTTCACGAGGAAGCAGAAAAGAACCTTAAACCAAAGATTGTCTCATATTTATTAGAAGATGGATTTGCAGAATCATTTAAAACTAATTTTGGAGGTATTAATCTTAAACAAATTTGAAAAGAAGTTAATGATATAGATATTAATCCAAGCTTTATCGATAATGCTAACTGAAATGATTTTGAAAGAATTAGAATTGATTTTGAATCCAGAATTTATGATAAGGTTAGTAAACTGGGAAAAGATTCTAATGTGAAATCGTTAGTTGCTTTATTTGGAAAAAACTTATATAAAATGCAATCTACTCGTGTAGAGCCAGATACAAAAGTAATTTCTGGATACGATATGGCTTTATACTTGTTAGATGTATTTACAATTAAGTCTTCTGATTGACATTCAAGATATGTAAATGTTCTTGATTCCTTTAAAACAGTTGATGATAAAACACTTGCTCCAGTTATTGGTCAGGAATGGGCCATTAGAAGAAACTGCTGTTTGGCAGCTAATGTTGCAGAATATAATCGTTTTGTAGATGAAATGTCTGAACAAGCTAAAAACGATAATAACAAGTTTGTTCAAAATAAGAGAAAGCTTTATAATATATCTTCTGTTTTTGGTGGGGCTGGTACAGGTAAAACTGCCGCAATTAGTGCAATCACTGCAGAAATGCTTTCTTTTGACGAAAGTAATATTGAATTTGTTTTTATTGCCCCAGAAGATCGACAAGTTGAAAATCTTAAACGTAACGTTAAAAAAGAAGGTAAATCATATAATAGTAAAGATTTCTTTAAAAAGTATGTCAAAGGTTTAGATAAAGAAATGACTTATGATAAAAAAGAAGAAAAGATGAATTTTGGATATACTTTAAATTTGAATAACATCTTTACTCCCGGAAAAACTACAAAAGTTATTATTATTGATGAGTCTACTTTATTTAATATTGCACAATGAGATGCTTTGTCTGAACTTGCACAAAGAGAAGATGCAGTTATTTTTGCACTAGGAGATTTAAAACAAAATCAAGCAAGTGATGAAGTTACAGTATATGATTCAGAATCAAAACAAAGTAAAAAATCACAATTAAATAATGGTATTGAAGATTTCCTTGGAATTAGATGTCCATTATTAACCACTTCTTTAAGAGCTGGCAATGAAGCTAAATTTCAGAATGCAACTGTATTAGATCAGAAATTAAGTAGTGTTTTAAATAATTCTGAGGATGCTCATAATATTAATGATTTTAACAATATCTTTAATAGAGAAAACACTAATGGTTTTATTTTAAATTATTTTGATTCACCGGATGGTTCTCAATTTGTTGGAGAGAAAATTACTAATCGAGACGAAGCTGGAATACTTTTAAGACGTTTTGCCAGTTATCCTGATGTAAGAATTGCTTATGTAACAGATGTTAAGAATTTTACATTACCAACAGATTTAGCGGAAAAGAAAACTTCTAAAGGAGATAAAGCAATTACTTTATTTACTGATCCAGGTGCAATTCAAGGTGGTGAATATGACTATATTATTATTGATAAGAATTGAAATACTAATAGTACGTTTAATTTAGCAAGAGATTTATATACATTAACACAACGTTCTACTAAAGGATCTGTAATTGTAGATAATGGTTTATCATTAGCTTTAAATGTTAAAAGTAATCCTAATCCTGCACTTGTCAAAAATTCTGCTCCTACAGATGACGCAGTGAAAGATTTTGTAAAAATGAAACTCCAATCACTTAATTCTATTTCAAGAATTGATCTTGGTTTTAGAGAATATTTTACAAAAAGTATAGAACCAGAAGCAGAGGGCGATGTTCCTCCCGTTAATGATTTCACTGAAACTCCTACAAATAAAGGTAATGTTAGTACACCTCCACCAGCTATTGATAATAAACCAGGTAATAAACCTTCTATAATAGGAAATAATCCACCTCCTATTTCGGCAGAAGATTTTTCTGAACCATTAGAAGAACCTATTTATAATCCAGAATTAAATGATAATACTCCAGATGAAAATCTTGAACCAGAAATACATAATGAACCGGTAAGAACAGTTGGTCCGAATAATAGTGATTCAAGAGGGGTTGAAGTAAAACCACTTAATTGAGTTAGACATCCCCAAAATACAAGAGAAGATGTTTATTATAGATGGTTAACTGAGTCTGCATCATTATCTTATGTTAGAGATAAATCTGAAATGAATTCTTTTGAGTTATCTGATGAAGAACTTGAGTACTTGATTCCAATGATAGCTGGAGCAATTAAGGATAATGAGAAGAAGAGTGAATATTTATCCCTTATTTTGGGAGACGATATTATTTCTACGAATCATGATGTTAAAGATTTTTTAAGAAATAGTACTGTAGAACTTTGAATTGAACAATTTGATGATGAAAAAGATATCATTGTTACAAAATTCTTATCTTTTGATGTTAATAGAAGTGTTTTAACAATACCAATTAGTTTTGTCGGAAAAGGACTTACTGGTAAGTATACTGGTGATTTTTCAATTCAACGTGGTCCAAGATTGGATAAAACTAAAAAGAATTGAGTTTCACTCGAAGAGTTGAAACAGATACTTCCAGGAATGCATATAATGAATACTTGGGGTGTTTATTCTTTTAAGTATGATTTTGATACATCAGAATTTGGAGAATATGGTGCCCAATTTGCATTTGAAAATAACGGAAAAGTAATGTCTTTCTTAATAGATAACCCCTATGTGATGAGAATGTTGGATGATTCGGATATTTGGATTTATGGAGAAAGTCCTACTTACTATGATAAAGAGGGAAATGAGTACTCTTACATGTGATATCATCAAAATTCTGAATATACAGGACAAGTTGGATTAGAAAAATTTGTATCTTTTGAAGAATTATTTAAGTTTATCTACTTGAGACATTTACGTTATGAAGGCTCAAATATTCCAGATGGTTTATTGAGGACTTTTAATATTAATACTACAGCAGATCAATTTGAGCAAGAATTCTTAGGTACGGACGAAGTAATTCTTTCTAATTCTGCAATTCCAGAGGAAAAATCTGCATTTTACTCACAAATGGCACAACGTAGATTCCAAGTTTTACATACAAATACCAATAAAACTTTATTATCTCACTGTATAAACGCACTTAAAGGAAACTCTAGATTAAGTAAACTTGTAGGTAAATCGTTGCAACACGCACTACAACTTACTGGAAAAGACGGCAAACCTGATAAATATAAGAATTTCGGATTATCTTTTGAGGTAGATGAAAAACAATATGTATTAAAATATAATAATGGAAAATATGTATTGTATGATGATATTATTGGAGATAAAGGTTATGATCATACAATAGGCAATCGAGTTAAAGAATTTAATATTAAAAATAATGTATTCCCGATTAAAGAAGTTTTTGAATATTTTGGAAATAAAGATTTTTCTAATGTAATGATTGTGAATACTAAAACTACAAAGAATGGTACTAAAGAAACTTCTGAGATTAGTGTTAACGAACAATTATATAGAACATTCTCTACTATATTTACAGAACTTACTCGTAATCCTAACATTCTATCTGAATTAGACTCCGAATTAAAGTCTACAGAAGAGTTTAAACATGGAATTTTAACCAACGTTGCAGGAGGAAATTTCCATAATAATGAATCTTCTGCAAGAAAATATATTGGCACAGGTCAAGGTTATATGATTGACGTTTCTACAATTAGTTATTCTGAATATTTGTTAGATAAATCTAGAATAGAACGAGGTACTACTGAAGAAATAGAAAGACAATCTGATGCTAGAGTTACAATGGAAGAAAACATTGAAATGATAACTAAACTGTTAAAAGGTTTGTTAGATGTAAATATGATTCGTCCAGCTCTTAAGACGTTTACATCTGTAGAAGAATTATTATCTTTTATTAACCAAAAATTAATTGAGAAATCTGAAGATTGACACTATAACGAGGTTATTCAAGATGAAACTGGCAATTTTAAGTTAAGAAAATTTTCCAATACAGATTTATTCATTAGACAACTTGCAAAACAATTAGGATTTATGGAAGATGTTGGTGAATCTTATTTTTATCCTAATTGGAAATGTGGAATTTTTTCCGTAAATTCGCAAATGTATAGGATATTTATAGACAATAATGGTAAGCCGAATTTTTCAAAATTCAGTTCCGGTAAAGAGTTTGCAGAGTTAATGGATTTATTATATGAAATACCAGCAAATTGAATATCTGCTGACAAAGTATTAATTTTAAAAAATTATATGATTTCAACATTAATTGATAATTCTTCTCAAATAGATATGAATTCTGTTATGGAAATTTTAATTAAATATCCTAATGTCTTAGAAGCAGTTAATAAATACTTAGAAACAAGGTTACTAAATGGCGAATGTTAATTCAAAATGTGGATTTTCACCAAAGTTTAAACCTTTAGTGGAAACCTGATTTAAAACTAAAACTGGTCCAGAGTTTAAAGCGACTCTGGATCAGTATTTTAATGAAGAAGATGCACAGAAAGTTTATAACGAATATTATAAACTGGAAGATACTCCAATAGGAATTATTGAGACTCCAGCAGTTGAAACAGTAACACCTGTAGAAGCAGATCCTGTAGAAGTAAAGGAGTATCATAATAAGCAAACTTTTGTGATAAATCCTAATCAGTCAATTGATTCTGCATATTTAGGTCATCCAAAAGATAAAGAACAAATGCTTCGAAGATTTCGAGATAGAATTGTGGAGTGCTGTATATTAAAAATTAATTGAAAAACTAAAGAAGTAGAATCTGTTGATCCTTCATCAATTAATGAAAAAATATATAGATACAAAATAGATCTTGTAAATACAATTCTTAAAGAAATTAATCCAAAAGCAAAACTTTATGATTATAATCTTAACGTTACTAATGATGAACTTACGTCTATCATTAATAATGTTCTTGCTACTAACAAACCTCTTTCCCAAGAGGCAAGAGATGCATATATTACACTTTCTAAATTTGATGATTTAATTGAGGTAGAAGCACCTTACATTGAAATTAGAAAAGGATTTAAAGATCCAAACAAAAGAATTGAAGGGGTAAATAAGTATAAATATATTGGGGCAAATGTTCAGCATTTTACAGGTTGAACAATAAGTGATTTTGCCAATTCAATGGATCAAGCTAGTACATTAGCAAGAACAGTGTTAACATATCTTCCAGAAGTCGTCAATGGCAAAGCAATTAAAGGCTCCTCTATTGGACTATCTGGTTTTTATAGTTGCATGACTTCAATGAGAGACACACTTATGTATCACGCTACTGATGATCTTATTGATGTTAGAGAAGAACTTAAAAAAGGAGATAAAGCTAATATGTATAAAGTAATTGATGCCTATGTAAATTATTTACAAAGACAAAATGAAAGAAGTATTGATCAATACTATCAATCACATATAAGCTACCTAATCGGTAAATTAAATGGTATTAAAACATTTTTATTTAGGTCTGATTCCGATCCTTCTGTACAAGCTATGGATGATACATTAAAGAGTATTTTTAAACAAATGTTCTACAAAAATGTACAGATGAGCTACATTGGTTATGAAACGAACTCTGAAAATTATCATCTTGAAGGTAAAGATTTAAAGAGTTCTTTTATTAATAATCAGACATATAACTTATTAGATACTATTTCTGCTTCTGTATATAAGTATCGTGCTATTAAAGAAGAGGGCAATTCTTTAATTAAAGATTATAATATTAAAACGGAAAAAGGTGTTACAACTTTTACTCTTGGCGATAGTAAATTAGTAATCGGACCAAGGAGTATGACTTGTAATTTTGACGATATTGCCTTAATACAATTGTTTGAAAGATTAACTGGATATACCTTACCTTCTGATTTTCAACAAGTTTATCAAGACATTCAAAGAAGTAGTTTTAGAAATCCGCTTCTACAAACAATTCGAGTTACTTGGGATGCAATTCATAAAGGCTCATATAAAGCAAGTAAGAAAAATAATTTTCCTACAGATCTTAAAGTAAAAGAATTCTCTACAGTGGCTCCTATTGGTAAAGTTCTTAGTGTTATTTATGGTTCCGATACAGCAAACGTTGTAAAAAATATTACAAGAAAAAATAATTTGCCATTATTTGGATTAAACAGTTTGATGTATAACTATCCATATGTCATGTGACAACATCAATCTAATCCAAATTCATTATGTAAAGAATCTTTCTTGTTTGAAACTATTACTGAAAAAACCGATAAAAAAGGAAACACTACTAAAAAGTTTGCACAAAAAAGTTTAGTAATGGAGCCATCTGTTCGATCAGAAATATACTTTAATGGAATACTAAAAAGTGTGGATTCTTTTACTTTTTCTGAGGTAATGTATGTATCACTTTTTGGAGATTTTTATCAAAAAGTAACAAATCCAAAATCCTCAACTGTTACATTCCAAAACGCGACTTTTTCTGATAAAAGTACACATTTCTTAAATAATTATAGGTTAGATGAACCAATTATTAAAGCCGGAGGAAAAACATTGCGAACAATGATTAATGATGCAATGAAGGGTAATTCAACGGGTCTTTTTAATTTGTTATACAATACTAGAAAGGATAGGGCAACACAACTTATTAAAACGATTTGTGATGACTATAACGCAGTTTATGATGACTATAACCCAAC
>JAEIGA010006798.1_pt1 | contig 17382 bp, 15 predicted proteins | sample 9270691 | NCBI WGS metagenome assembly JAEIGA01 (sample SAMN17057246, study PRJNA624740) | gut metagenome | biome: biome; isolation source: fecal sample | host: Bos grunniens | place: China: Xizang | collected 2019 | reverse complement strand
TGTATCTCAGGTCCAAGCGTTCACACCGCTTATGGCGATGGCAAGAAGACCTTTGACGCTGAGCTAAACAAGAGATAATTAGAAAATATTAAATGTTAGAGTTTGTAGAGCGTTTATCGAGAGGCGAAAGACTCAACGCCCCAGAATTGGGGCAGCTGCTTAAAGGTGCTGCCCTCGATAGTAACGTGCTCAAACAACTACGCCACTACGCTGTCCGAACTGCCCAAGAGCAGTTCGGACTTGGCGTATATATACGTGGCCTCATAGAGGTCTCGAGCTACTGCCGCTGCGACTGCATGTACTGCGGTCTTAGGCGCAGCAACCGCACAGCCGAGCGCTACCGCCTCACCGCTGACGACATCATGCGCTGTGCCGAGGAGGGATACAAACTTGGCTTCCGCACCTTCGTATTGCAGGGTGGCGAGGACGGCACACATACTGACGAGTGGCTTGTGAGCGTTATTAGCAAGCTACGCTCGTCGTACCCCGACGTGGCGATAACACTGTCGCTGGGTGAGCGCAGCGAGGAGTCGTATCGCAGGCTCAAGGAGGCGGGTGCCAACCGCTATCTTTTGCGTCACGAGACGGCAAATAGTGAGCTTTATGCCTCGCTACACCCATCGAGCCGAGGTCTTGAACACCGCCTCGACTACCTACGCTCACTAAAGAGGCTCGGCTACCAGGTGGGCATGGGAATGATGATAGGTGTTCGTGGTCAGAGAATTGACGACATTGCCAAGGATTTAGAGCTTATAGCCGAGATGGATTGTCAGATGGTTGGCATAGGTCCATTTCTTCCGCACAAGGCAACACCGTTGGGTGGTGAGCCCGCAGGAAGCCTCGAGCTTACGTTGGCAGCAGTGGCCATAGCACGCCTACTGCTACCCCACGCACTGATACCCTCGACAACAGCCCTTGCGACACTCTCGCCAACAGGCCGCTTAGAGGGAATCCTCTCGGGAGCAAATGTCGTTATGCCCAACCTCTCGCCTTCGGACGTGAGAGCTAAGTATGCCATCTACGAGAATAAAGCCTCGTGGGGCAAGGAGGCTGCCGAGGGTCTCGAAGCATTAGACAAGGAACTTAACACCATTGGCTATCACATAGATTGGTCAAGAGGTGACTATATATATTAACCCCCTATTACTAAACTTAAAACAAAAACTAAGATGACAGAATATAATGTTAGGTCGGAGCACGCCGCCGAGTTTATCCACGACGGCGAGATACGCTCGACACTGCAATATGCCATTGAGCATAAGAACGATAAGGCACTCATCGAGGAGATTTTGGCTAAGGCAGAGCTCGGCAAGGGAATATCGCACCGTGAGGCAGCTGTGCTTATCGAGGTTGAGGATAAGGATATTGAGGCACGCATGTACTCGATTGCCCGTAGGCTCAAGGAGCAGATTTACGGCAACCGCATCGTGATGTTTGCGCCGCTGTATCTCTCTAACCACTGCGTAAATGGCTGTGTCTACTGCCCCTACCACGCACAAAATCGCACCATACCTCGCCGTAAGCTCACACAGGAGGAGATTCGCCGTGAGGTTATCGCCCTTCAGGATATGGGTCACAAGCGCCTCGCCCTCGAGACAGGTGAGCACCCAAAACTAAGCCCCATAGAGTACGTCTTGGAGTCTATTGACACCATCTACTCAATACACCACAAGAATGGAGCTATACGCCGTGTAAACGTCAATATTGCGGCTACTACGGTAGAGAACTACACACGCCTTAAGGATGCTGGCATCGGCACATATATCCTCTTTGAGGAGACCTACGACCGTGAGGCATACGAGAAGCTACACCCCACAGGCCCTAAGAGCGACTGGGCATACCACACCGAGGCTATGGACCGTGCCATGCTCGGAGGCATCGACGATGTGGGCGTGGGTGCTCTGTTTGGCTTGTCGAACTACCGCTACGACGTTGTAGGTATCTTGATGCATGCCGAGCACCTCGAGGCACGCTTTGGCGTGGGTCCACACACCATCAGTGTGCCACGTATACGCCCTGCCGACGACATCGACCCTAAGGACTTCCCCAATGCCGTGACAGATGAGGTATTCCGCCGCATTGTGGCAGTGTTGCGCCTCGCTGTGCCATATACAGGCATGATTGTCTCGACACGTGAGTCGCAGCGCTCACGAGAGCTCGTCCTCGACGTGGGTGTGTCGCAGCTTAGTGGTGGCTCAAAGACATCGGTGGGTGGCTATGCCGAGGGTATCGAGGATGCCGAGGAGTCGGCACAGTTCGACATCTCGGACAACCGCACCTTGGACGAGATTGTGGGCTGGTTGCTCAAACTCGGATATATCCCAAGTTTCTGCACCGCATGCTACCGTGAGGGACGCACAGGCGACAGATTTATGTCGCTGGCAAAGCGTGGCTTGATAGGCAACTGCTGCGCACCTAATGCTCTTATGACGCTTGCCGAGTATCTCGAGGATTACGCCTCGCCAATGGTTAAGGTCGAGGGCAAAAAGATGATTGAGCGTCTAACACAGATAATCCCTTCGGAGAAGGTGCGTCAGATTACCGAGCGCAACCTTCAGGCTATCATCGAGGGTAAGCGTGACTTTAGATTTTAGAGTATGGCACTCACCACACCTAAGTCCGAACGAGTACACATAGCGCTCTTTGGACGCACAAATGCTGGTAAGTCGTCGCTGCTAAATAGGCTTGTAGGTCAGGATGTTGCCATTGTCTCGGCAACGCCTGGCACTACCACCGACCCTGTACAGAAGAGCGTCGAGATTAATGGCCTTGGCGCAGCGCTATATGTCGACACCCCAGGCCTCGATGATAGCACCACGCTGGGTGGCGAGCGCATGGCACGCACGGCAAAGAGCCTCGATAGCACCGACATTGCCATAGTGCTCTTTACCGACTCGGAGTCGGCAAGCGAGTATGCCTTAATCGAGGAGTGCCGAGTGCGTGAGATACCCACCATAGTTGTTGTATCACAAGCTGATAGGCTCCACAACATAACAGCCATAGCCGAGGATATAGAGCGTCGCACAACGCTTAAGCCCGTGGCCGTGAGCGCCACCACAGGCGAGGGCATCGACGAGCTTTTGGAGAGGATTGTAGCCCTTGGCAAGGGCGAGGAGAGGCTCATAACCGAGGGCTTCTGCAAGGCGGGCGACAAGGTACTGCTTGTAATGCCTCAAGATAAGGCAGCACCCAAGGGACGACTCATACAGCCTCAGGTGCAGACCATACGCGAGCTTCTGGACAGAGGGTGCATACCTATATGCTGCACTCCCGACGGCATGGCCGAGGCGTTGGCAGCGTTGGGCAAGGCTCCCGAGCTCATAATCACCGACTCGCAAGCCTTCGAAGAGGTATATCGACTAAAGCCTGAGGCCTCGACACTAACATCGTTCTCGATACTCTTTGCTCGCTATAAGGGCGACATAAAACTCTTTACCGAGGGCGTTAAGGCACTCAAAAACCTTAGCGAAGAGTCACGCATACTCATTGCCGAGGCGTGCACGCATACGCCACAGAACGAGGATATAGGGCGTGTGAAGCTACCCCGCATCCTGCGCAAGAGGTTTGGCGAGGGGCTGCATATCGACATTGTGGGTGGTGCCGACTACCCCGAGGACCTTACGCAGTACGACCTCGTGATACACTGCGGTGCCTGCATGTTCAACCGCCGCCATGTGCTCAGCCGCATAGAGCGTGCCCGCAAACAGGGTGTGGCGATAACCAACTATGGCGTTATATTGGCCGCTTTAGGAGGCATCCTCGAGCGAGTTAAGACCGAGTAATTTGCTTGAATAATAATAATTCTCTAACTTTGACAAAAATTCAGATACCATGGAAATAGAGAGAATAAAACTTCTTGATAGAAAGTTTAAGACAATGATTCCTGCCGAGGAGATTGACAAGGCTGTTCAACGTGTTGCCGACCAACTCAACGAGCGCTATAAGGGCAAGACCCCAATATTTTTGGGTGTGCTGAGTGGTGCCTTCCTCTTCCTCAGCGACCTTGTGCGCAAGACCACCTTCGACAGCCGCTTGGCCTTTGTCAAGATCTCGTCGTACGAGGGCACACAGTCTACGGGTAGCATCAAGCAGCACCTGGGCATCGACTTCGACATCGAGGGCAAGGACATCATCATCGTCGAGGATATTGTTGAGACAGGCCATAGCATGAACTATCTTCTTGACTACCTCAAGGAGCGCAACCCTGCAAGTGTGTCGATATGCACACTCTTCTTCAAGCCCGAGAAGTTTTTGTATGAGTATAACATTGACTATGTGGCAATGCCTATTGGCAACGAGTTTATTGTGGGCTACGGCCTTGACTACAACCAGATAGGTCGTAACCTCAAAGATATTTACGTGTTAGATGAAGATTAATCCCGATTTGGAGCTCCTCGAGGGTGGCCGTAAGCTACCCCTCGTCGAGGACTTTTACACTATTCAGGGCGAGGGCTACCACTCGGGGAAGCCTGCCTACTTCATTCGCCTTGGCGGCTGCGACGTGGGCTGCCGCTGGTGCGATGCTAAGTATACGTGGAATCCTAAGGTCTTCCCCCCTACCGAGGTAGATACTATCGTCGAGCGTGCTGCGTCGTGCTCGGCGCAGGCTATCGTCATCACTGGTGGCGAGCCCCTGCTCTACCCCTTGGGCATGCTCACCCGTGAGCTACATGCTCGTGGCCTCGAGATATTTCTCGAGACCTCGGGTACGCAACCTCTCAGCGGCGAGTTCGACTGGGTATGCCTCTCTCCTAAGCGCCAGCTGCCACCCCTCGACGAGGCCTTTCGTCGTGCCGACGAGCTTAAGGTTATCATTCAGAGCGAGGAGGATATAACGTGGGCTCAGGAGTGTCAACAGAGGGTAGGTCGCAAGTGCCGCCTATACCTACAACCCGAGTGGAGCGTCTACGAGAGCATCATACCTACGCTCGTTGAGTGGATCAAGGAGCACCCCGAGTGGAACATCTCGATACAGACACATAAATTCATGCATATTCCTTAGCGAGATATGGATATACGAAGTAGCATAGTAAAATACTTATGTATAACGCTGACGCTGGCCATAGCCATCTTCACCGTTATTGTCTCGGTGCAAACCATAGAGGATATTGTCACTACGAGCAGGCGTCATGCCGAGGTTGAGACACGTGTTGCGGAGCTTCAGGACAAGATTACTCGTGACAGCACATTTATCGAGGATTTGCAGCACTCGCCCGACTTTGTCGAGAAGTTTGCCCGTGAGAACTTTCTCCTGCAACGCAAAGGCGAGGAGGTCTATATTATCGAAGAGTAAAATAGTTACACTAAAGACACAATATAACGCTCCATGGGGCGTTATTTTTTTGCTTGAAAATTGATAACAATAAACACACGTGCCTATGATGCATATTGCCGCATAAACTAAATATTGTATTATGATGAAAAAGAGCGTATTAGTAATTAGCGCTGTTGCACTTGTAGCGGCAGCATCGAGTGCCTTGACAACAGGCATCGTAACACAGAGAATCAACTTAAAAGCACAACCAGCATCGAGAGTTATCGAGAGGGTTGAGCCTATGTCGAACGTATTTACATCGGGCGAAGAGAGAGGACAATATCCCGATCTCACGGCGGCTGCCGAGCACGCCGTGAAGGCTGTGGTGAGCATCGAGGTGACAAAGAAGATAAGCTCGCAGCGCAACATAGACCCCTTCTTTTTCTTCTTCGGCATGCCCGAGGGTATGCCCTCGGAGCGCGAGGCTCAGGCGGGAGGCTCGGGCGTGATAATATCGACAGACGGATATATCGTGACCAACAACCACGTCATAGAGGGTGCATCGACAGTCAAGGTTAAGCTTGCCGATGGTCGTGCCTACGACGGCAAGATAATAGGTAGCGACCCCGCAACAGATGTGGCACTACTAAAGATTGAGGCCGAGGCGCTGCCAACGCTCGCATTCGGCTCGTCGGACAACCTACGCCTCGGCGAGTGGGTGCTTGCCATAGGCTACCCTATGGGGCTTCAGTCGACAGTGACTGCGGGCATCGTCTCGGCAAAGGCACGCAGCCTCGGGGCGATAGACAACCGCTACGGCATAGAGTCGTTCATACAGACCGACGCAGCGGTAAACCCTGGTAACTCGGGTGGTGCACTTGTAAATGCTCAGGGTGAGTTGGTGGGCATAAACACCATCATCAAGACCTCGACAGGTAGCTACGTGGGATACTCGTTTGCTGTGCCCGAGAGCATCGTGCGCAAGGTTGTCGTCGACCTCAAGGAGTCGGGCGTGGTGCAGCGTGCCGTATTGGGTGTATCGTTTAGGGCTGTCGACCAGCAGTTTATCGACGAGATGGGCGACCAGACGGGCATCACAACGATTGGTGGTGTATATGTAGCCTCGGTAGTGGAAGATGGCTCGGCATCGAAGGCGGGAATACGCAAGGGCGACGTGATACGCTCGATAGAGGGTGTCGAGATTAACGACAGCGCAACACTCCTCGAGCAGATAGGCAAGCGCCGCCCAGGAGATAAGATTAGTGTGGAGGTAGAGCGTGGCGGCAAGAGCCTGACGCTCGGCGTGACACTCCAGAACAAGACGGGCGAGGCTAAGCTCCTAAGCCGTGAGGATGTCGACGTGTCGGCACTCCTTGGTGGCAGCTTCCAGACAGCCTCGGCGAAGCTATGCAAGGAGCTCGATATTCGTGGCGGCGTGCAGGTAACAAAGGTGGCTAATGGAGGCCTCATGCAGCGTGCCCGCATACGCGAGGGCTTCATCATCACGCATATCAACGACAAGGCAGTGATGAACATCGACGACCTCGACCGCCTCAGCGACAAGATTCACTCGATTGACGGTATCTACCCCAATGGCCGAGCATCAAGCTACATGATTGTCGAGTAGCAAAGTAAAGCGACTGAGCCCCATGGCCCAGTCGCTTTTGTTTAAAAGTGTAATAAGAAATTAGTAGTACTTTGTGCTGCTTATTATTACTCTCTACTAATTACTCATTAAACAAAGCGTCGCAGACACCTTACCTTTCACATTTCACTTATCCTTGATAGGTAATCTTAGCAATAACGCTTAGATAACAATTTGGGGCGAACCGAAGTCCGCCCCGCCTCCCTAAACAACGGGAGATACCCAATAAAAACTAAAAAGATTATCTATCTACATGCAGTAAACAAACTGCGCTAATTTCACAGTGCAAAGATGCAGCAACTTTTTTAACCTCACAATCGCATAATATAGTTAAAGTTACGTGCGAGGCATACCCAAAAATAGGGATTGTAGATTTACAAAATTATGAGTATATTTGCAGAGTAAATCCCTATAAATAGGGTGTAACATTATTAACTATCAGATTATCAATGAATAAAATAATACACATGGGGCAGCTGCTACCGCTATCACCCGAGATGAAACTCTTCGAGCTCGTAGATGGCTACCCGCAACTTCTGTCGATATTTTCACGCCTAAACCTCGCCTTGCCATTTGGCGACATATCTATCGAGGAGCTATGCCGACGTGAGGGTCTCGATGCCGAGCTATTTATCACCCTCTGCAACATGCACCTCACACCGAGCTACCGCCCCGCAGAAGAGAGCCTGCGCTCGGAGATGATTCGTGATGTTGTTGCCTATCTGCGCTCTTCGCACCGCTACTATACGGGATATATGCTTCCGCATGTAGCGCAGCACCTCGAGCGAGTGTTGGAGCACTGCGACAAGGTGTCACAGCGTGCTCTACGCTCATTTTATGATGATTACGTAGGCTTCCTCGCCTCGCACTTCGAGGAGGAGGAGCGCAACATCTTCTCGGTAATCGACGGTATCGACAGAGAGGCGGAGGCGAGCTTCACAATGCTTGAAGCACCCCATGGCGACATCGACGACAGAACAAACGACATAGCATCGCTGGTCATCAAGAGCCTCCCTGAGAGTGTTCCTACACCTCTACGATGCTCGCTACTCGACCATATCTATATGCTTCGTGACGACCTACGTCGACATAGCGACCTCGAGATGTTGTTGCTACGTCCGTTGGTTGCAAAATATCTTAAAACACTCAAACAATGAGACTCCGAGTAGCTATTATCGAGCCCTCAACACTCGTTGCCGAGGGTATAGAGGCAATGCTGAGTCGTAGTGCCGACTACGACGTTGTGTGCAACGTGCGCTCATTGTCGGAGTATCAGGCACGTCGAGGTGTCGAGGCCGACATTGTGCTTATTGCACTTCAGTATGCCCATGAGGATGTAGGCTCAGCCACGAAGGTGGGCATACAGACCTCGCTTGTCGAAGCCGATGTTATGCGCAGCGTGGGGGCTATAGTGTCGCTATATGCCTCAGAAGATGAGCTTCTTAAGGTGTTGCGTGAGAGCATTGAGATGCCAGCTCCCGTGGCCAACTTCTCGGATAGTCACGAGCTCTCGGAGCGTGAGCGTGACGTGTTGGTGTTGGTGGCAAAAGGGTATACCAACAAGGAGATTGCCACCGAGCTATTTATATCGCCCCACACCGTAATTTCGCATCGTAAAAATATTGTGCATAAGACAGGTATCCGCTCGGTTGCGGGTCTTACGGTCTATGCTGTACTTAACAAACTTATTGACAGTGAACAACTCTAAACTACTAAAAACTGAGCTTTGCGCCTACTCTGTCGAGGCTTGCCGTGTTGCAGCTCGCTTGGGCGTAAATCGTGTTGAATTGTGCGCCTCGCCCGCCGAGGGTGGCGTGACACCATCGTTGGCAACCATCGAGCAGGTTGCAGAGATTGAGGGCCTTGACCTGAGCGTGATGATACGTCCTCGTGGTGGCGACTTCCTCTACTCCGACGAGGAGTTTTCGACTATGCTTCGTGACATTGAGCATGCTCGCAAGGCGGGAGCTACGGGCGTAGTCTTCGGCATCCTCACCTCTGATGGCAAGGTCGACATAGAGCGCACACGACAGCTTGTCGAGGCCTCTAAGGGCATGGAGACCACGTTTCATCGTGCCGTGGACATGACCGAGGAGTATGAGGCTGCCATAGAGGCCGTTATCGAGGCTGGCTGCAACCGCATACTCACCTCGGGAGGCTACGATAAGGCTATCGACGGCATCGACAATATACGTCGTGCTGTGGAGCTATCGCATGGCCGCATAGAGATTATGGCGGGCAGTGGCGTGGTGGCGGCAAATGCTGTGGCACTCAAAAATGTGGGTGTCGACGCTCTTCACTTCAGCGCCAAGAAGATGGTTATGGGCGGCATGCAGTATCGCAACCCACGCATATCTATGGGTGGCTCGTCTGCCGTTGACGAGTTCTCGCTCAGAGTCGTCGACGAGGCGGAGGTTAAGGAGATTCTAAAACTAATACGATAACTCTATGAAGAAGACCTATCTATTTTTTGCTGCGCTTGTTGCCATATTTGCTGCAGGCTGCAGCTCAGAGCTTGACAAGGCTATCGACTCATCATCACGCCCCGACGAGTTGCGCTCGATGCTCTCGGAGTTACCCGAAAATCAGCGTGAAGATATGGAGTTCCTTATCATCAACATGCTCGATAGTGACCGTGACGAGATGTCGCTCAACCTACTTAAGGAGAATGTCGAGTATGCTACGATGGTACGTGAGAAGTATGAGTGGGCTAAGGCACTCCCTAAGGATGTATATCAGCACGACGTACTACCCTTCCATGTTGTTGACGAGGTGCGTGATGCATGGCGCAAGGAGCTATACGAGATGTTTGCTCCTGCCGTAGACACGTGCAAGACTATGTACGATGCGGTATGCGCTGTGAATGCTAATATTCCCGAGCTTACTGGCGTGCACTACAACACCAAGCGTGAGAAGACCAACCAGAGCCCACGAGAGTCTATGCGTCAGGGCATGGCTTCGTGTACAGGCCTCGCCATCTTGCTTGTCGATGCCTACCGCTCGGTAGGTATCCCAGCACGCTTTGCGGGCACTGCCTCATGGCACGACAACCGTGGCAACCACAGCTGGACAGAGGTGTGGGTAGATGGCGAGTGGCGTGTTACGGAGTACTACTTCCCCTCGCAGCTCGACCACCTATGGTTTATGGCCGACGCATCAAAGGCTAAGGCTGATGATAGAACCTATGCTATCTATGCCACACGCTTTGGCAAGGCCGACGATTGGTTCCCCATGGTGTGGGCCGATGGTGATGTTGAGGGTCGCCCCGTGGAGGAGCTACCACAGATTATTGGTGCTGAGAATGTTACTGAGCGATATATCGCCCTTGCCTACGACCAGTATACACGTCATCTCGAGGCGGGCACACACACCTTCATAAAGATTGCGGGATACAAGGAGCGTGGCAAGACCGAGCACTCGGAGGATAGAGTGGCTATGGGCGTAGACATCTTCCGTGGCACGGAGCAGATGGGTGGTGGTCTTACAGCAAATGAGCTACGAGATATGAACGATATGTTCTCGGTGCTTGTGCCTAAGAACACTGAGTATGAGCTACGCTACTACAATGCCGAGGGCGAGCTGCAGACCGAGAGGGTTATGCTTGGCGAGGAGGAGATAACAGTAGAGATATTCCTAAAGTAAGCTCTTCTAAGCAATAGGCGATTGGGCAATTTGAGGGTTGCAAGCAGAGGGTTGTCGATTATAAAACTCTGATTTCCACCCCAAGTTGCCCAATCGTCTATTTTCTTTCTGTATTTGACTACTCTCCTTTCACTTTTTTTACTATCTTTGCCGCATTATTTTTATTTTAATAAAAAGTTATGATTTACGGTTTGCTAATTATATCGTTTGTGCTTATCATCGTGGGTGCTATGATGCTCACCGACGGCTCTGTTGCTGTGGCACAAAAGTTCAAAGTACCCGAGTTTATCGTGGGTCTTACGATTGTTGCTGTGGGCACATCTATGCCCGAGCTTACGGTAAGTCTCATGTCGGCATTTGCCGGCAAGGGCGATATGGCTATCGGTAATGTCATTGGCTCAAATATCTTCAACATTCTGCTTATCTTGGGTGTGTGTGCCTTGGCCTCACCCATACTGTTTACCAAGAGCAACATTCGCCGTGATATTCCTATCTGCATCGCAGCAACTGTTGCCCTGCTTGGTGTGACACTCCTTAATCAGGACATCACACGTCTCGAGGGCATAATCCTTCTTGTGGGATACATTACAATGATTGTACTTACGATACGTGCCGACAAGAAGGTTATAAATGCCAATCCAACAGGCGAGGAGCAGAGCGAGAGTAAGCCTATGCCACTATGGCGCATACCTATCTGGATTATCGGCGGCCTTGCGGGCCTCATCTATGGCGGTGACCTCTTTGTTGAGAGTGCCTCGGCTATTGCTCGTGAGTGGGGCGTGTCGGAGGCTACCATAGCCATCACGCTTGTTGCTGGTGGTACATCGATGCCCGAGCTTGCCTCAAGCCTTGTGTCGATATTCAAAGGCAAGACATCGTTGGCGCTGGGTAACGTCCTCGGCTCGAACATCGCCAACATCCTCCTTATCCTTGGCACTTGCGCTACGGTAACACCACTATCCATGGGTGGTGTGACAATGAGCGACGTATATGTCTGCGTTGCCGCAACCTTCGTGCTAATGCTCTCGGCACTTGTCATCGGACGAGATAAGCTAACACGCTTCGAGGGCTTAGTATTCATTGCGTGCTACGTAGCATACGTCTATACCCTGATTTAATCGAAAACACAATAAATGAAGATGGAGAATAAGGACTTCTATCTACGTGGCTGGTGTCTGCTCTTAGCCGTTATCATGGGCGTTGCAGCACTCAGCTTTATCCCGTCTACCAATGTCTTTGGCCTCGAGACCGAGAAGGTGGATATTCTTGCCGACCTACGATGTGTGGAAGAGAGCGAGGCGGCAGCTGTGCCTGTCGACTATGTTGCCGACTTCGAGTACCTCGAGAGTCAGCTTGCCATGGTCAAGGAGGAGAGCGACTCCCTCGAAGAGAGCAACCCCGCACGCCTCGAGTGGATTGCCGTTGAGGAGAGCATGCCTCAGCGTGAGATGCTACGCAGCGACATGATTAAGCCTCAGCGCACAAGCAACATAGTACCTATCGAGGACTACGACACAGCACAAGTCACTCGCTTTGACTGCTTTGTTGAGAAGCTCATCGACGGCAAAGATGTACGCATAGCCTTTCTTGGCGACTCATACATCGAGGGCGACATCATCTCGCAGGATTTGCGTGACCAGCTTCAGCGCACCTTTGGTGGCCGTGGCGTAGGCTTTGTACCTTGCGCTGTGCCCTTCGAGATTTTGCGCAAGAGCGTACGTCGCAGTGTCTCAGGCTGGACAGCATATAGTCTTATGAATACGGGGGCTATACCTGCCTCGTATCGTGACAAGTTCTTCATGTCAGGCTATCTTGCAGCGGGTCACCGTGGCTCTACAGCACGCTGGCAGTCGACAGACATATTCCCCACTCTCGACTCGTGTACTCGTGCCCGAGTGCTCGTCACAAGCAGTGGCGAGAGCGACATCGAGCTTATTGTAAACGACACTCTTAAGCATACGTTCAACCTGTCGGGTGCCGACTATGTTCGTGAGCTATATGTTGAGGCACCTGTCAAGAGCCTCAAGATGAATGTCTTAAGCGGCAATATATTGTGTCATGGAGCATCGTTGGAGGGTGGTCAGGGTGTTACGGTTGACAACATGTCTATTCGTGGCAACAGCGGCTACACCATCTTCGGCTCGGGAGCTGCGGTAAACCGTCAGGTAGACAAGCTTTGGGATTACGACCTTATCATCATGGAGTATGGACTAAATGCCATGCAGCCAGGTCAGCGTGACTTTACAAAGTATCAGAGTAAGCTCTGCGACATGATTGCATATATCAAGCGTTGCTTTCCTAATGCTGCAATCCTCATTCTCGGCGTCTCGGACCGCTGCGTAAAGGGCGAGGGTGGCTGGAAGTCGATGAACTCGGTAGAGATTATGACCCCCTTCCAGCGCCGTGCCTCAGAGCTCGAAGGCGTAGCTTTCTGGGAGATGGGTAAGGTGATTATGTCGCATGGCGGCATCAAGGGCTTTGTCGAGAATGGTTGGGCTGCTGGCGACTACATACACATCAACTTCAAGGGTGGCGCACGTGTGGCTAAGCCTCTTGGCGATGCTATCATCGAGCGTGCCTACGACATGCTTGTTGAGCGTGAGGGCAAGATTGTAGATATGGTATACCCTCTTGGACTCTCGCCCGAGGGGCTATACAAGCACTATGAGCAGGTAGACAAGACTAAGGCCATGCCTCTTATTTTCGATGTCGACTAACCGTTAACTATTACCCTATCGATGATGGATTTTTTCAAGTTTGACGGCGAGGTGTGGCAGCGCCTACTGTCGTTGCTTAACTACGACTCGACAGCGCCAATGACCCTTGCAAGCGGCTTCTTCCTCTTTGCTTTCTTAGTCTTTGGCATCGGATATATGGCTGTGCGCAACCGCCGCATGGCTCGTACCATCTACGTGAGCGTAGTATCGCTATACTTCTACTACAAGATTTCGGGACTCTTTGTCTTGCTGCTTCTCTTTGTGGCAACAAGCGACTACCTCATAGGTCGTCGCATAGCTAAGCGTCGTGGCGAGGGTAAGACAAGCAGAGGGTGGGTGACACTCAGCATGGTCATCAACATCCTCATATTGGCCTACTTCAAGGTGGGTGGTCTATTCGAGGAGGCCATCAACTCGCTCTTTGGCAGCGGCACTATCGACCTTGGCGAGATATTAGTGCCTGCGGGTGTCTCGTTCTTCGTCTTCCAGTCGATATCCTACATTATCGACCTGTCACGTGGTGTTATCTCGCCCGTAAAGCGATACCTCGACTACCTCTTCTTGCTCAGCTTCTTCCCCAAGGTCTTCCTTGGTCCTTTGGTGCGCAACAAGGAGTTTATACCACAAATCGAGAGCGAGACTATTACTGTTACACGTGACGACATCGGACGCTCCGTGTCGCTCATAGCAAGCGGACTTATCAAGTATGCTGTGATATCTAAGGCTATCGACACCCTACTCCTTATCCCCGCTGTCTCTGGCGACTTTGGGCCCAGTGGCGTTGTCATGCTCGTAGCACTCCTCGCCTTTGGCATACGCCTATACTGCGACTTCTCGGGATACTCCGACATGGCTATCGGTATCGCCTTAGCGTTGGGCTACAAGCTCCCCGACAACTTCGACGCTCCGTTTAAGTCGGCAACAATAACCGAGTTCTGGCGCCGATGGCACATATCGCTCTCTACATGGTTGCGTGACTACCTCTATATATCGCTTGGCGGTAACCGCAAGGGGCGCTTCCGCACATACGTAAACCTCACAATCACCATGTTTGTGTGCGCCATGTGGCACAAGGTAAACCTCCCATACGTTGTCTGGGGCTTGCTTCAGGGCGTAGGTCTTGCCCTTCATAAGCTATGGTTGGAGAAGGTGTCAGGCTCTAAGGCTTTGGGCAAGGATATGAAGTGTGGCTGGAGAGTAGCAGCATCGCTCTTCACATTCACATTTATAACCCTCACATGGCCTATGATTTGCATGGATACGTGGGAGGGCGTCGTAGATATCTACACCAAGATATTTACCAACTTCGCAGCTGGCGACTTTATGGTCGTGGCACACAAGGCGGGCTTTGCCCTTGTGCTTGTTCTCGTAGGCTATGTCATGCACTTCTTGCCTAAAAAGTGTAATGGCACAGTCATCTGCTGGGTTACTCGCTCAGGCTTCGTGGGTCAGCTTATAATTCTTGTTGCAACAATATGGATTGTCATGCAGGCGCAGATGATGCTTGCGGGTGATGGCGGTCTGCCTGTATATGCAGCATTCTAAACCGTAGATACAATGAATAACATTACCTGGGATTGGCCACTCTTCGAGCTTCTAAACTTTAATGGCCCTGCAATGTTCGACAAGATGATGATCTTGGCTTCGGGCATCAAGACGTGGATTCCGCTATACCTCCTTATTATATATATGGTATGGCGCAGATACAGGTGGCAAGGTGTCGTAGCACTACTCATCGCCATGGGCTTCGCCATAGGCTTTGCCGACATCATCTCGGGAATATTCAAGCATCAAGGCATTTTGAAGGATTTGCTGCCCGACTTTCCCGCACGTCTACGCCCCATGTATACTGACGGCATCGAAGCCTTTAGCAACGGATATGGCAAGGCAGAGCTAAATGGCTCGGTATCGGGACATGCAGCGACAATCACAGCAATTGCCATACTGTCGTCGCTCGTAGTTCATAAACGATGGTTTGCTATATTAATGGCCTCTGTTGCGATATTAATCTGCTACTCACGCATATATCTCGCCTGCCACTTTCCGCAAGACATTCTGCTTGGAGCGGTGCTCGGAGTGGTCTCGGCAGCGATAGGATTCTGGCTCTTCAAAGCATGCTATAAAATTGCATGCAGAGAGCAAAACTAAGAGAAGATGCGTTACAGATAGCTGTGGCGCATCTTTTTATTTTTTGTGGATAAAGTGTCGAAAAAATAGTCTGCTACAAGGGGCTTTTCACACGAAAAATCACGAATTTTGTATGCCTGATTTATCCCCCAAACCGAAAGTTAGGGTACTATAAGAAGGGTAGCCAAAGCTCGAAAACAATAATAATAAACGATATAACCATGACTCAAAAACCTAACAATGAACAGCTTAAGACGGTGAAGTACGAAAATGCCGTTGCTTGCTCAAAGGAGTATTTCGCAGGTGACGACCTCGCCGCACAGGTGTGGGTTAGCAAGTATGCCCTCAAAGACTCGTTTGGCAACATCTTCGAGTCATCACCCAAGGATATGCACAACCGTATCGCTAAGGAGTTGGCTCGCATCGAGAGCAACTACCCTAACGGCCTTAGCCACGACGAGATTTTCGAGCTTCTCGACCACTTCCGCTACATCATTCCACAGGGTGGTCCAATGACAGGTATCGGCAACAACCTTCAGGTGGCATCGCTCTCTAACTGCTTCGTTATCGGCCATAAGAATCCTGCCGACTCGTATGGTGGTATCTTCCGCATGGACGAGGAGCAGGTGCAGCTTATGAAGCGTCGTGGTGGTGTTGGTCACGACCTCTCGCACATTCGTCCTACAGGCAGCCCTGTGCTCAACTCGGCACTCACCTCTACGGGTATCGTGCCATTTATGGAGCGCTACTCAAACTCTACACGTGAGGTGGCTCAGGACGGTCGTCGTGGTGCGTTGATGCTCTCATTGCTCATCAAGCACCCTTATGCTGAGCGCTTCATCGACGCTAAGGTAGACACAGGCAAGGTTACTGGTGCTAACGTATCTATCAAGATTGACGACGAGTTTATGCGTGCTGCCTTGGCGGGTGAGTCATACCGTCAGCAGTTCCCCATAGGCTCAGACAAGCCAATCCTCACTCAGGATATCGAGGCTAAGAAGCTGTGGGATAAGATTATCCACAACGCCTGGAAGTCGGCAGAGCCTGGCGTATTGTTCTGGGATACTATCATTCGTGAGAGTGTGCCCGACTGCTACGCTGACGAGGGCTTCAGAACAGTATCTACAAACCCTTGTGGCGAGATTCCATTGTGCCCCTACGACAGCTGCCGCCTCTTGGCTCTCAACCTCCTAAGCTATGTTGAGAATCCCTTTACCGAGAAGGCTACATTCAACTTCGAGCTCTTCAAGGAGCACGTAGCTAAGGCTATGCACCTCATGGACGATATCATCGACCTCGAGTTGGAGAAGGTAGACCTTATCATCTCGAAGATTACCTCAGATCCTGAGGACGACGATGTGCGTCGTGTAGAGCTTGAGCTATGGAAGAAGATTAAGGATATGGCCCTCAAGGGTCGTCGTACAGGCCTCGGCATTACCGCTGAGGGCGATATGTTGGCAGCCCTCGGCCTACGCTACGGTTCAGAGGAGGCTATCGACTTCGCAGTTACCGTACACAAGACCTTGGCTGTCGAGGCATACCGTGCATCGACAATCATGGCTAAGGAGCGTGGTGCTTTCGGCGTCTTCAACTTCGAGAAGGAGCAGGGCAACCCAATGATTGAGCGTATCTGTGAGGCAGCGCCTGAGCTTCGTGAGATGATGAAGGAGCATGGCCGTCGTAACATTGCAATGCTCACCATCGCACCTACGGGCACAACATCGCTCATGTCGCAGACAACATCGGGTATCGAGCCTGTCTTCCGCCCAGTATATAAGCGTCGTCGTAAGATTAACCCTTCAGACAAGGATCAAACAGCAACATTCGTTGACGAGACTGGCGAGAAGTTCGTGGAGTACTATGTCTTCCACCACCAGTTTATCAAGTGGTTGGAGATCAATGGCTACGACACATCACGCCTCCAGAATATCTCTGAGGAGGAGCTCAACGAGTGGCTCAAGGCATCACCATACTACAAGGCCACAGCTAACGACATC
>JAEIGA010006797.1_pt1 | contig 17382 bp, 13 predicted proteins | sample 9270691 | NCBI WGS metagenome assembly JAEIGA01 (sample SAMN17057246, study PRJNA624740) | gut metagenome | biome: biome; isolation source: fecal sample | host: Bos grunniens | place: China: Xizang | collected 2019 | reverse complement strand
TTTTTAGGGGTTATTATTTACTGAACAACTAATTTATTGGTTTACTAATTTCTTTATTTGAGCACGTTCTTCGGCTGTGAATTTTTTGATGTATTGTTCTTCATAATCGCACAGAGTGTTGTACTCTGCAATGGCTTCGTTACTCGAAAAGCTGTAGCCATATTTAGCCACAAAGGTTTCCCATTCGCCAAGTTTGTCGGCTGTAACCGTGGCATAATCCTTGTTGAATGAGTATAGAAGTTGTTGCAATTCGCGGTTTCTTTCCAAAAGGTCCTTATTAAGGGTTACTTCAACATAGCCGGATTTTGCATTTTTCAATACCACTTCTTTGCTACACCCTGCAAATAGACCGCAAAAAGCAATTAATATTAAAAATGTTTTTTTCATGATTACACCCTTACTATTGATTTAAATTTATAAAGATTTGTATTACATCCTATCATTATTCCAGTCGATTCATATACACATTTTGTTTCAGCGGAAACTATAGCAGTGTCTCCCGGTTGAAACTCAGAAGGAATACGGCCGGTAATTACCTCATACATATTTTCATTGGTTTCCGGATTTACATATTTGAATACACCTTTGATTTCATCACCTTCTGTACAATGTTTTTCGTAAGGTCTGTTGTAATAAATAAACGTTCCTTGGTATTCTTCTCCTTTTTCGCAGCTACTAATACTTAGCATTCCTACAGCTGCCAATGCCAATAAGTCTGTTTTTAATCTTAAAGTTTTCATGACTAAAAGTATTTTATTTATTACGTTTATTACATGAAAGGTTTTGCCCTTTCACCTATATGTGTCTTAAAAAGGGGCAAAACGGGAACGGAGATGAAACTTTTTTTTCAAAAAAACAGTCGTAGTTTTGAATGTTGGGTGTATGGCTTTGTACAATAGGGCGTTGTGGGTTGAAATATTTTTTGCTAAGGGTTGGTCTTTTTTATTCCGAAGGGAGGAAATTTCCCTCGGGAGGGAGATGAATTTTCATCGTGAGGAAATTTTATCTACATCACGAGGGGGATGAATCCGGATCGGGGAGGGAAAAGAATGTATGTGATGGGGTGTATGCGATACGCCCGTACGGATATGCAGGCGGATAATTGTAGGGGCGAATTGCATTCGCCCGATATATAGGGATTGCCATTTGGGTTTATAATGGTTGCCGGGCATAAGTATGCGGTTTAGCATCCATAAGTGCCATGGTTTTAAGTCGTAACTATGTGAGTTATGTGTCGTAAGTATGGCACTTTTGGGTCGTAACCCACATGGTTACGGGTTCGTTTATACATATAAAAAGCCTTGCCGATATGGTTGTCGGCAAGGCTTTTTGGTGATGTTTTTATGTTCTGATTATATATCTCTCGAAGTTTTATTTCAATGAGAAGTGGTATCCCAACATAAACATAAAAGCTTGTTGTGTGCCTGTAAATGAGTTGCGGTCGTCAACCAAGGCATCTTTTTCTTCCATTGGTATAAAGAAACCTTTATCTATTACAAAGTCGAAAGTAAGGTCGCGAAAACGATAGCCTATGCTTATTATAAGGCTTAGGTCAAACTTTTCCCACTCGTCGAATATCTTAGTTTCGGTTTGGCTGTTCCATTCCGGACCCCACACACCCACATAGTCGGGGCTTATAATGGTGCGTTGGCGTGTGCCAAACAGACCTATATTGGCAGCCGGTCCTATTGAGATGTTTACAAAATGTTCATCGGCTATAGGTAATCTGTATGTATAAACCACTAGTAAAGGTATTTGTAAATACCATGGGTGATACACGTCAACTATATTGGTAATAAGGTCGGTTTTTTCCATCTTTGAGCCTTTTCTAACCAACGATAGACCCGATTGCAACTCCATTTCGGGCAATGATCCTATGGAGAAAGAGTATTTGACAAATCCGCCAACATTAAGTCCTGTGGTGGAATGCATAAAGAGATCGTCGCTAAATTTGGCAAAACCAATACCGGCACGACCACCTACAGCACTGAATTGTGCATTGGCTGAAAAGCCAAAAAATAGTGATATTATACTTGTAATAATTATTTTCTTTACAGACATAACATATTTTATTTTATCCTTATCATCAATGTTTTAACCTATAGAAATACATTCTTTTTGGCTAAAAAGAATGCGTTCTCGGCCTCTAAAAATCAGCTACAAAATTACAAATTTTCTTACAATCTGTAGTGCTTTATAGGTATTTTCTTTCAGTATTTTTTGTAATATATTGTTTTTCAAGTGTAAAAACTTATAACTTTTCTTCTATAAAGTTTGTCATCAAGTTATATAGGTGCCAACGCGTATTGCCACCGTATATGCTGTGGTTTTTGTTGGGATAGATCTGCATATCAAACTGTTTTCCTTCTTTTTGAAGAGCAGTTATCATATCTATGGCATTTTGTAGATGTACGTTGTCGTCGCCGGTACCGTGTACTATCAAATAGTTTCCTTTCAAGCGGTCGGCAAAGTTGATAGGCGAATTTTGGTCATAGCCTTCGGCGTTTTCTTGTGGGCGACGTAAGAAACGTTCGGTGTATATTGTGTTGTAATATCGCCATTTGGTAACGGGAGCCACGGCAATGGCGGTTTTAAATACATCGTTGCCTTTGAGTATTGCCAATGATGATAGATAGCCTCCAAAGCTCCAACCAAATATACCTATGCGACTTTCGTCTATCCATGGTTGTTTTCCGAAGTATTTGGCAGCTTCTATCACGTCTATACATTCGTATTTTCCCAGTTCTTTGTAGGTGATTTTCTTAAACTCGGCTCCACGTCCACCGGTGCCACGTCCGTCAATACATACTACTATGTATCCCTTTTGTGCCAGCATACGGTGCCAATAGTAGTCGCTGCCACCGTAGCGGTTGGTAACTTGTTGGTTGCCCGGTCCGCCATAAACGTAGAAGAATAATGGGTAACGACGTGTACTATCGAATGTGGCAGGTTTGATAATATAGTAGTTCAAGTTTACGCCTTCTGATGTTGTGAGGGTACCGAATGTTTTAGTTTCATCACCATATTCTTTCATCTTTTTAGCTAGTTTGGCATTGTCTTGTAGCATAACCAGCTGTTTGCCTTTGGCATTGTGTATGGTATAGATAGGTGGAGTATTGGCGTCGGTAAAGTTGGATATATAATAGTGGCAGCCATTGCTAAACGAAGCGTTGTAGGTTCCGGGCTTATCTGAAAGTTTGGTTTTCTTTTTCCCATCAAAATTAATTACATATAGGTCTGTGTTGATAGGCGAACTTTCTTTGGATGTGTAATATATTTTTTTGTTTTTCTCGTCAATACCTGCAATGCGTACTACATCGTAATTGCCTGTGGTAATTTGTTTTATAAGGTTTCCTTTTAGGTCGTACATATATATATGGTTATAGCCGTCTTTCTCGCTGGTTATAAGGAAATGTTTGCCGTCGGCAAGGAATATCCATGTGTCGGGCACGTCAATATATGCTTTGTCTGTTTCGGTATGCATGGGCGATATTTGTCCTGTGGTGGCATCGGCAAGCAGTAGTTCCATGTTATTTTGATGACGGTTCATACGCATAATGGCAAGGATGTTGGCATCGTGTGTCCATTTTATACGGGGTATGTATTGGTCGTTTTGGCTACCTATATTTAGTTTCATGGTCTTTTGTGACGGTAAATCGTATATAAGTACATCAACAATGGAGTTGGTTTCGCCGGCTTTTGGGTATTTAAATTTGTAGTTATCGGGATAAAGGTTTCCCCACATCTGCATAGTATATTCTTTTACATGGCTTTCGTCGAAACGGTAGAAAGCTATCTTTTTGCTGTCGGGCGACCAATAGAAACCTTGTGTTATACCAAACTCTTCTTCATATACCCAGTCTGTAGTACCGTTGATAATGCAGTTGATTTTGCCATCGAATGTTATTTGTTTTTCTTCTTTTGTGGCAAGATCCATTATGTATATATTATTGTCGCGTACAAAAGCCACCATTGTTCCGTCGGGTGAAAAGGTGGTAAGGCGTTGTTTGCCATTGTGTGATATTAGTTCGAAAGTTTTATTTTCGATATTGTATATGTAGTAGTTAGATATTCCCGAGTGGCGGTATAGGGGTTCGAATTCGCTACTTAGCAGTATTTGTTTTTCGTTGCTGTCGAACATATACGATTCTATTCTTGGCATAGGTTTTACCTTTTTTACATTTACGGGGGTGTTAAATAGACATACATCTTCTATTTTATCACCGGTTTTGTAGGCATACTTTTCTATACCGGTTCTTTTCAGAATGCAGTAGTGTTCGCCATCGTTCATAGAGCGTATTTCTGATATTCCTTTGGCCGAGAAAGTACCGTTGAGCCAAATATCTTCGAGTGTTATGTTTTTTTGTGCTATGCTGTAACTACAGCCAAAAACTATTATTGCCAATAGGCATAGAATCCTTTTTTTCATCTGTTTATGTGTTTTATTATTAATTCATTGCGTCTATTATAAACCTGTTGAGAGGGTATGTGGCTCGGAAAGCATCCATTACACGTGTACCAAAGTCGTCGTTCAATACTTCTGTGTTCGTAAAGTCGCACATTGTTACATAGTGTTTGTATTTGAGCCATTCCACACCTTCAAAGTCTTTGGGAAATCCCTTAGGTGCCTGTTTGAGCATATCTATCTGCCATAGTTTTGGATAGTACTTTTTGAAATTGTTATTGTTTATAATGCTCTTGAATGTGTCTATGTTGTAGTATATTTCTTTTCTGATGGAAGTAAGTGTATCGGCTTCTGGCATGAATATACCGCCACCGCAACCCGAATTGTTGTTTTCGATGTGTATGTAGTAGCCTGGTCGGCCATGGCGTTTTACACCACCGGTGGCTATATAAGCGGCTAGATGTACCTTGTAAGGTGTTTTGTCGGGGCTGAAGCGTATATCGCGATGTATGCGGTACATACATTTTTCGGCGTTCTGTATCCCTATGCTTTTATCCATATGGTATATTTCCGGCATAAGGTTTTCTATAAACTCTAGGAAGTCAGACTTGACTGTTTGCCATCTGCTTTTGTTATCGTTGAACCACTCACGATTATTGTTTTCCGACAAATCGTGGAGAAAATCTAATACGAAAGGTGATATTTTATTCTTCATGGTCGGTCGGAGTATGTATTTGTTGTTCTAGAGTGGTGTCGTGGTTATCAATAGGTTTGTTCTTCTTTTCAAATACTATCTGGTCTATAAGCAATATAACTACACCTATTGTGATGGCACAGTCGGCAATGTTGAATATAGCATCGAAGAAGGTGAAGTGTTTGCCTCCCACGAGTGGAAGCCATTCGGGGAGTATAGTGTCAATAATAGGGAAATAGAACATATCTACTACTTTGCCTTGGAAAAATGGTGCATATCCACCACTTTCTGGCATAAACTCAGCTACCTGATAATAGCTTTCGTTAAATATAAGACCATAGAAACAACTGTCGATAATATTGCCTAAGGCGCCTGCCAATATTAATGATACGCTTACAATTGTAAGTTTGCGGGCATTATTTTGGGTAAGGTAGAATATGGCCCATGTGATACCTATTGATGCAATAATACGGAAAAGAGTAAGGATAATCTTTCCAATCTCGCCACCAAAGGCCATGCCGAAGGCCATACCTTCGTTTTCGACAAAATATATCTTAAACCAATCACCAAGCATAGGTATGCTTTCACCTATTTGCATGTGTGTTTTTATCCATATCTTTAGTATTTGGTCGGCCAAAAGTATCAATAATACTATGGCTGTTGGCATACGCATACGTCTTAAAAGGTCCTTTGTAATATGGATTGAAGGTATATGAAAACCATTCTTTTTTTCTTCTGTCATAATATTAATACATTTATATTTAGATATATATGTAACTATAGTGTTGCATATGTTTTGCAACTATTGAACTACAAAGATACGAAAGATTTCTGAATAATAGAGCAATGCACAGTGCTAGCTCTTTATAGAGAGTCGTTCCCATAGGCAGTTTGGTATCAGTTTCCATGCTATTACCAGTAGGCTGTATCGCCAATCTATCACTTTTACTCTTCGTTTTCGAGCTACGGCTTTGTAAGCTTCTTTGGCTACAAATTCCTTTTTCATTAGCATAGGGTAGTGGTGCTCATCTTTCAAAAGGTCGGTGGCTACAAATCCCGGACGTATATCGGTAAATGTTATTTTCACCTTGCGTATGGTAGCCAATTGAGCCAAACTTTGTATGTAATGATTTTGGTATCGTTTGGTGGCAGAGTAGGCTGGCGAAGCACCAAGTCCCTTGGTGCCGGCAATAGATGTTATGCAGGCTATATGTCCTTTGCCCTGTTGTGCAAAATAATTAAAGGCGTATGTAATCATTCGTGTAAAACCTTTGCAATTGGTTTCAGTAGTACGTAGTTCCTTGTCGTAATCCAAAGGGACGTTTTGGTAGCCTATGCCTGATACATGGAAATATATGTCTATGCCTCCCATGTTGTCTATAAGGTTTTGAAAGTCGGCGGTAGCATTATCGGAGTTAATGTCCAATTGTTGTACAAAAACATTTTCAGGATATTTTTCTTTTAGCATATTTAGCAATTCAATACGTCTGCCCATTATACCTACTTTATATCCGTCTGCAATATATAGTTTGGCTATTTCGCAACCTATTCCCGAGGTAGCTCCTGAAATAATTATTCGTTTTGATTCCATAATTATGATATTATATTTGTTGTATAAATACTATTTTGCATTTATTATCTTGCAATTAAATGTGTTATATGTCACTATTGGTAAGATTAAATGCTGTGTTTTCGATTGCAAATATACATGAAATAATTGAAATACAAACACTAAACTTCAAAAAATAAATTTATGATCAAAACTGCTATAAAAAAGGATTAAAAAACTGTATATAGATTCTTTTTACTGCTATTTTGCCGATTTTACAATAAAAAAATAGAACTTTTTTATCCTTGATAATCACTGTAGTAAATGTTTGATGTGATAAAAAATAAAAAAAACTTTGTCGTTTTACAAAAAAGTTGTACCTTTGCACTCGCAAAACAACGATGGCGTCGTAGCTCAGTTGGTAGAGCAGAGGACTGAAAATCCTTGTGTCACTGGTTCAAATCCAGTCGATGCCACAAAAAAAAGAAAGGTGCACAATATAATGTGTACCTTTTTTGTTTATACATCATTTAATATTAAAAAACAAATATCATGAGTTTAGAAACACAAATAAATAGCGATATCAAATCAGCTATGCTACAGAAGGACAAAGCTAGTTTGGAGGCTTTGCGTGCTATTAAATCGGCTGTATTATTGGAAAAGACAAGTAAAACTGCCACTGACGGTGAACTAAGTGAGGCTGCCGAGATAGCTTTGTTGCAAAAACTAGTTAAGCAGCGTAAGGAAGCTGCCGATATTTATAAGGGTCAGAATCGCGAAGATTTGTACGAAGCCGAAATGTTCCAAGCAGGAGTGATAGAGAAGTATCTTCCCAAACAGCTATCGCGTGATGAGGTAGAAGCTGAAGTGAAGAACATAATATCACAGGTAGGTGCTACTACTGCCAAAGATATGGGTAAAGTGATGGGTGTAGCCACAAAGTATTTTGCAGGCAGGGCTGATAACAAAGTGGTATCCGAAATAGTGAAGAGTTTATTGAATTAATGTGATTTTTTTTGAATATATAAAAAGAGAGAACTACGATTAGTTCTCTCTTTTTATATTTATATACGCTATTAATTGTCGCGTTTTGTTTCTTTAAGTATTACATCGTGTGCACCACCTTCTATAATACTTGTTGATGAAACCATGGTTATTTTAGCTACTCTCTTCAATTCTTCTATTGATGAGGCACCGCAACTACACATTGTTGATTTCATTTTTCCAAGTGTTATGTCAAGGTTATCTTTCAATTTGCCGGCATATGGTACATAACTGTCAACACCTTCTTCGAATTTCATTGAAGCTTTTCCACCCATATCGTAGCGTTGCCAATTACGTGCTCTGTTGGAACCTTCACCCCAATATTCTTTTACGTAGTTGCCATTCACCATAAGTTTTTTTGTCGGGCTTTCGTCAAAACGGGCAAAGTAGCGCCCCATCATTATAAAGTCAGCACCCATGGCCAATGCCAATACCATGTGATAGTCTTGTACTATACCGCCGTCGGAACATATAGGAATATATATACCTGTCTTTTTGAAATATTCGTCTCGGGCTTGTGCTACTTCTATTATTGCGGTAGCTTGTCCACGACCAATACCTTTCTGTTCACGTGTTATACATATTGAACCTCCGCCGATACCTACTTTTATAAAGTCCGCACCTGATTCGGCTAGGTAGTTAAACCCATCTTTATCTACTATGTTTCCGGCTCCTATCTTCACGCTGTCACCATAGTTGTCGCGAACAAATTTGATGGTATCACGTTGCCATTCCGAGAATCCGTCAGATGAATCGATACACAACACATCTACACCGGCTTCAATCAACTTGGGTATGCGTTCGGCATAGTCACGAGTGTTGATGCCGGCACCTACTAATAAACGTTTGTGTTCATCTAATAATTCGTCGGGGTTGTTTTTATGATTGTCGTAGTCTTTGCGGAATACAAAATATTTCAAACATTGATTGTCGTCAATGATAGGTAGGGCGTTTACTTTGTTTGACCATATAATATCGTTGGCTTCATCAAGGCCAATACCATCTTTTCCTGTTACCAGTTTCGAGAATGGAGTCATGAATTCTTTTATCTTTTTATCCATTGCATCGCGGCTAGGTCTATAATCGCGGCTGGTAACCATACCCAATAGTTTTCCGTTCGATGTACCATCGTGAGTTATACCTATAGTAGAGAAACCTGTTTTGGCTTTTAGGTCTATTACATCTTGCAACGTGTGTTCGGGTGTAAGGTTGGCGTCGCTTACAACAAAGCCTGCTTTATATTTCTTTACTTTGCGTACCATCTCGGCTTGGCTTTCGATTGACTGGGAACCGTATATAAACGATAATCCACCGTTTTTTGCCAATGCTATAGCCATATTAGAGTCGGATACCGACTGCATAATGGCCGATACGAAAGGTATGTTTAATGAAATACTCGATTCTTTACCTTTGGCAAAGCGTACCAAAGGAGTCTTCAGACTTGTTTTATCGGGGCTCGAATCGCGTTTGGTTAAGCCGGGAATCAACAAATATTCATTGAATGTCCGTGAAATATTATCTATAATTTGTGCCATAAAATTACTTTTTTTCCTATCGATATTTATATGTATAACCCAATTTATTATATTACAACAGATTATATAATATCTCCATTATAATATATTTTTGCAAATATACGATTTTATTTTTTACGTCACGAAATTTTCTTTTCTTATTAAAGAACTTTTTTATTAAAAAAGTACTACTTAATTAGTATCTCGCTTTTATAATCGAAAAAAGTTTGTTACTTTTGCAACCGATATTTGTTACTTGTTATAAATAACTAAAAATAGATAATCAATGACTTATACAGATAAAGAACAAAAGTTCAAACGTTATACTATTACATCGGCTTTGCCATATGCCAATGGTCCTGTACATATAGGACATTTGGCAGGAGTATATGTGCCGGCCGATATTTATGCACGATACCTACGTTCGGTAGGCGAAGATGTGATATTTATTGGTGGTTCGGACGAGCATGGGGTGCCTATCACTATAAAAGCTCGCAGAGAGGGGGTGGAACCTCAGGATATTGTGGATCGTTATCACGAGATTATCAAAAAATCTTTTACCGAGTTGGGCATATCATTCGATATATATTCGCGTACTTCCGGTGCCGAGCATCACAAGACTGCTGCCGAGTATTTCAAAAAATTATATGACGAAGGCAAGTTTGTAGAAAAATTGTCGATGCAGTATTACGATGAGGAAGCAGGACAGTTTCTTGCCGACCGTTATATTACAGGCACTTGTCCTCATTGTGGTAACGAACATGCCTATGGTGATCAATGCGAGGCTTGTGGCACATCGCTCAATGCCACCGACCTTATCAATCCTAAATCGACCCTTAGTGGTGCTAAGCCGGTATTGAAAGAAACAAAACATTGGTTTCTACCTTTGGATAAGGACGAAGAGTGGTTGCACCAATGGATATTGGAAAGCCATAAAGGCGATTGGAAGACTAATGTGTATGGACAATGCAAGTCGTGGATAGATGCCGGGTTGCAGCCCCGTGCCGTTACTCGTGATTTGGATTGGGGTGTAAAAGTACCTATCGAAGGTGTTGATGGTAAGGTGCTATATGTATGGTTCGACGCGCCCATAGGATACATATCGTTTACCAAAGAATATACTGCCGATTGGGAAAAATGGTGGAAAAACAACGATACCAAGCTTGTTCACTTTATTGGCAAAGACAATATAGTGTTCCACTGCATAATATTCCCGTCGATGCTTAAGGCCGACGGAAGTTATATATTGCCCGAAAATGTCCCTGCCAACGAGTTTTTGAATCTTGAAAACGACAAGATTTCTACTTCACGCAATTGGGCTGTTTGGTTACACGAGTATTTGGTTGACTTCCCCGGAAAGCAGGATGTACTACGCTATACCTTGTGTGCCAATGCTCCCGAAACCAAGGATAACAATTTTACTTGGAAAGATTTTCAAGATAAGAACAACAATGAACTTGTGGCTATATTTGGTAACTTTGTAAACCGTACAATGGTGCTTACTCATAAGTTTTTTGGTGGTAAAGTGCCTGCCGTTACACGTTTTACAGACCTCGAAACTCAGGTGTTGGACGAGCTTAAGCAGTTCCCCGAACGCATAGGTCGCTCTATCGAAACCTACCGTTTTCGCGAGGCTTTGGCCGAACTTATGAATCTTGCACGTCTTGGTAACAAATATCTTACCGAAACAGAACCATGGAAACTTATCAAAACCGATCCCGAATATACACAGACGGTGTTGAATATATCGCTACAGATATGTGCCAACTTGGCAATACTTTGCAGACCTTTTGTGCCGTTTACGGCAGATAAGTTATCGGCGCTACTTCACCTCAATCTAGATAAGTGGCATCAGGCCGGTGGTGCCGAATTGATTGCTGCCGGTACAGAACTGGAAAAACCCGAACTTCTTTTCGAAAAGATAGAAGATACAGCTATAGAAGCGCAGTTGAACAAGCTACTCGAAACCAAGAAACAAAACGAGCTTAACAGTTGGCAACCCGCATCGATAAAAGAAAAAGTAGCTTTCGACGATTTCGGTAAAGTTGATATAAGAGTAGGTACAGTATTAGAATGTACCAAGGTGCCAAAAGCCGACAAGTTGTTGCAATTCCGTATTGATGATGGAATGGGTGGACGAACAATAGTATCAGGCATAGCCAAGTACTATCCCGAACCCGAAAAGTTGGTAGGTATGCAGGTATGCTTTATAGCCAACTTCGAACCTCGCAAGCTGAAAGGCGTGCTAAGTGAAGGTATGATACTTTCGGCCGAAGATAAAGATGGTCGCCTAGTGCTTATAACACCTAGTCAATTAGTTGGTAATGGTGTAAATGTAGGATAATACACTGAAGATAAATATATTCCTAGAGGAGTCGCAGAATAGTCTGCGACTCCTTTTTTATACTATATCATCAATCCCATTCATGCCCTACTGTTGTATTGAATATTTCGTAACTCAATTGCTTTTCAAAGTGTAAGGTTGCATATTTATTTCGGCATAGATATGTTTTGTTCCAACTTTTGCATTAAATATTTTCTGTCTAAACTGCGAAAATTTCCTCACGAGGAAGTTTTATTTGCATCGTAATGAAATTTCAAGGCGATATATCAGTATAAAATTGATGGTATATTATCACGCCGGTTACACCGTGGTATGAAACAATTGATAGTAGGTTGTGAAATTCATACAATGGGTAATAAATGTTACATGGTAACCGGGTCACCTTTTTTTTCGGAAAATGCATATTTAATTATAGTAATTATAGTATATAATAACATTAATATATATATATATATAATTTTTTGTTTTTAGGTTTATACTTTGGTCGTTTTTCTCCAAAAAAGGTGACCTGGTTACCTTTCCAAGCAACAACATCACTCTTTTTCGAGACAATAAGACGTAAGTGGCCGTTGTCTGTTATCAAAGCCCATATCCTTAAGCCTCTTCCCCCAAAAAACACCACAAATCAGAGGTAAAGCATTTTTTTTACATATCAATATTCTAACCCACTTTAACAATGGAAATATGTGACAAACAAGTACAAAAGAACCCCGATATTGTTTTCCGCTTTTGTGCTACCGTTTCGTTAGTACTTCATTAACTGCACAAATTCCTAACTGAAACGCTGTTGCTTTGTTGCAAATTATCTGTGATTGGTTCGAGTTTAATCTAAATTACTAATTATCACTTCTGATTTTGTTATTTCAGGAAAAATACGTATCTTTGCGAAGTTATTTGTAATTAAATAGTATTGATAAGATATTATAATATAGAGTGATAATGAAAAGGAAGATGGCTATATTGTTCACTGTACTTGCCAATTTTATTATATTGGCACATGCTGTTGTTCCCCATCATCACCATCACGAGGATATTTATTTTCACCACAATACAAAAGATTGTTGCAACTCGTCTGTACTATTTTCGTTTACTCACAATGATGACGATTGTTCGCACAACGATTCGGAAAGGGAGACTTGTAAACTGCAAGATCTGCTATCGAAGTTGGTACTCAATACCAAAGAGCGTGAGAATTTTATTGCAGCTGTGGAATCGGATTTTCAAGATTACTATATTGCCAATCTCTTTTTGTCCGATACCGATGTGTTGCAAGAGGTAACTTATACAAAGTATAGGCAGTATAACGAGCATGTGCCTAAGAGTTGCGTTGAAACTTGCCTTTCGCTAAGGGCTCCGCCTTGTTGCTAAGGTGGGGGTAAATAGATATATCTTAATCCGCAGGTTAAATGACTGTTGGATAAGAAGTTATATCGTATATATCTGGTATTTTCGATAATATTATTTTTAAATTATAGTTATTTTGTGGCGTTGCAAAAGATGGGATGCCACTACATTGTTTAACATTAAAATATTTTTCAAAGATGAATTGTAAGAAGATAAAACACATTTTGTTAGGAATAGCAGTAGTAATGTTTTTTGGTTGCTCCAATACTGCAAGCGAATCACACACTCATAGTGAAAGTTGCGAACATTCGCACAGCCACGAAGGGCATGAACATTCGGCAGATTGCGATCATAGTCATGAAGGTCACAACCATTCACACGACTGCAACCACGAGCATCAACCGCAACAAGAATCGTTCAAAGTAGGTGAAGAAGCTGCTGAAACTCATCAGCATTCCGAAGAATGTAATCACCAACATTAATATACTTTGAGCAATGAAGAGACTATATTTTGTAATAGCAACATTGTTTTTGGGATTGACCATGGTATGTTGCGGTGGTCACAGCCATTCCGACCACGACCATGCTCACGACCACCAAGACAATCTTCAACTTACGGCCTACAATACCGATTTCGAGATGTATGCCAATGCCAATCCTTTTGTGGTTGGACAGCCTGGCACCGTGCTTTCGCACTTTTCGTATCTATCGGACTTCAAACCATTGGACTCGGCCGAAGTAACACTGAGTCTTATAGTTGGCAACGACGGTATTCGTCAAACGTTGAATACTGCTACTCGTAAGGGCGTATATAAGTTTACACTCACCCCCACACATGTAGGTAAAGGTAAACTGATATATGATGTGAATGTTGGCGACAGTGTATCGCGTATAGTGGTGGAAGGTATAGAGGTGTATGCCGATGCACATGAGGCTAACGAGGCTGCCCACAACGCTATGGTAACCAATAGCAACGCAGTGTCGTTTACCAAAGAGCAGAGTTGGAAGATAAATTTTGCTACTGAAGAGGTAGCATACGAACCTTTTGGCGAAGTGATAAAAACTTCGGCCCAGGTACTTCCGTCGCAAGGTGATGAGAGAGTAGTGGTGGCAAAATCGAGCGGGGTGGTAACTTTTTCTAACGCTAAGATAACCGAAGGTACTCCTGTGGCAGCAGGTCAACAACTGTTCAGTATAGAAAGTAGCAATATGGCCGACAACAATATGGCTGTGCGTTATGCCGAAGCCGAGAATAACTACGAACTGGCTAAAGCCGAATACGACCGTAAACAGAATTTGGCCAAAGATAAGATAGTGTCGGCAAGTGAACTGCAACGTGCTAAAGCCGAATATGATAATGCCAAAGCTCTATATGAAACCATAAAAAACAACTTTTCGCAAAGCGGACAGAAGGTAACATCGCCAATAAGTGGATATGTATGCCAACTGATGGTTAAAAACGGTGAATATGTAGAAGCCGGAAAACCAATAATGTCGGTATCGCAAAACAAAAAGCTATATATACGTGCCGACCTTCAACCACGCTACTATTCTGTTTTGAACAACATACGCACTGCTAACTTCCGTATACCCAAAACCAACACAAGCTATCGATTGGAAGACTTGGACGGCCGCTTGGTATCGTTTGGCAAAAGTGCCGACAACGGCAATGTGCTTATTCCGGTTACTTTTGAGGTGAACAATACTGTGGGTTTACTATCGGGTAGTTTTGTTGATTTGTATATCAAAACACAGAGCGACAATCCTATGCTTACAGTGGCTAACGGTGCTTTGATAGAAGAAATGGGTAACTTCTTTGTGTTTGTGCAACTTACTCCCGAACTATTCGAAAAACGTGAGATACAGAAGGGTGCTACCGATGGTTATCGTACTGCTGTACTTGGTGGACTCAAAGCCGGCGAGCGTGTGGTGGCAAAAGGTGCAGTGTTGGTAAAACTTGCACAAGCATCGGGAGCATTAGATCCTCATGCAGGACATGTGCATTAATAGTATAAAATCTAAAAAGCGTATTGTCGTTAGCGACAATATGTTTTTGTAAAACAGAAAAGTAATGCTAAATAAGATAATAAAATTTTCGTTGGATAACAAGTTGCTAATCTTGTTAGCTGCTGTTATCCTTATAGTGGCAGGCACCTATACCACGCAGAAGATGGATGTAGATGTGTTTCCCGACCTTACTGCTCCTACTGTGGTGGTGATGACTGATGCTCATGGCATGGCAGCCGAAGAAGTGGAACGCTTGGTGTCGTTCCCTATTGAAACGGCTGTGAATGGCGCTACCAATGTGCGACGAGTGCGTTCGGCATCACTGCAAGGCTCGTCGTTTGTATGGGTAGAATTCGATTGGGGTATGGATGTATTTCGTGCCCGACAGATAGTGAGCGAAAAGATGGTTACCATCACAGGTTCGCTTCCCGAAGGGGTAACGCCGGTATTGGCACCCCAATCAAGTGTGATGGGCGAAATATTGTTTATAGGCCTACAAGCCGACAGCACTTCGATGATGGAGTTGCGTACTTTGGCCGAATGGGTGGTAAAACCTGCCATATTGGCTACAGGTGGTGTGTCGCAGGTAACCATAATAGGTGGTGACTACAAGCAATATCAGATACTTGCCGACCCCATACGTATGGCAGCCTATGGTGTAACGATGGACGAACTTGAAGCTGTGGGTCGCACCATAAGCAACAACTCTACAGGTAGTGTAATACGAGACTATGGCAACGAATATGCCTTGCGTGGTATGGCTCGTACCAACGACCTTGAAGAGCTGGGTCAAACCTTTGTAAAGAGTATAAATGGGAAACCTGTAAGGGTATCGGATGTGGCCGATGTGGTGATAGGCAGTGCCATAAAGATGGGGCATGCTTCGTCTAATGCTTCTCCTGCAGTGATACTTTCGGTATCAAAACAGCCAAATATCAATACCCTTAATGTAACCAAGAATATTGAGAAAAATCTTGACGATATCAAGAAGTCGTTACCCAAAGATGTGGTGATGGATACAAAGATATTCCGTCAAGCCGACTTTATAGAGGCATCTGTAAGCAATGTGGGTAGTGCGTTGATAGAAGGTGCCATATTTGTAATAGTTATTTTGTTCTTGTTTTTGGGAAGTTTCCGTACCACTCTTATATCTATTATTGCTATTCCACTATCGCTGTTGGGAACAGTTATAGTGCTTCATCTGTTGGGAATGAATATCAATACCATGACCCTTGGTGGTATGTGTATAGCTATAGGTTCGCTGGTAGATGATGCAATTGTGGATGTAGAGAATGTGTATAAGCGTTTACGAGAAAACCATCGTTTGTCAAAAGGCGAACGAAAGTCGGCTTTCAGTGTGGTATTCGAAGCATCGTCCGAGATACGCAGCTCTATTGTTAATGCCACATTTATAATCATCGTTACTTTCATACCCCTATTTTTCCTTACCGGTATGGAAGGCCGTATGCTTAAACCGCTGGGTATTGCATATATAGTATCGCTGTTCATGTCGCTGGTGGTGGCTATGACTATCACGCCACTATTGTGCAAAATGTTACTTTCGGGCAATAAGTATTTATCTAAAAATGAGAAAGACAGCTGGGTAGCCACCAAGTTGGGTGCTGTGTACAATAGGTCGCTACAATGGGCGTTGAACCACAAACGCATGGTGCTGTATCCTACAATATTGTTGTTTGTTGTAGCTGTAGGTGTAATATTTACTATGGGACGTAGTTTCTTACCCGACTTCAACGAGGGTTCTCTTACTATTTCGGCTATTGCCAAACCCGGTGTATCGCTCGACGAGAGTAACCGTTTGGGTAATCTTATAGAAAAGGAACTGCTTGCTATACCCGAAGTTAACACCACCTCGCGACGTACAGGTCGTGGTGAACTTGACGAACATTCGCAATCGACCAACAGTGCCGAGATAGATGTAAACTTTACCCTTACCGACCGTAGCAAAGATGAATTTATGGCCGATGTGCGTGCCAAGTTAGCTACCATACCGGGTATAGCTACTACAGTAGGCCAACCATTGGGACACCGTATAGACCATATGCTTTCGGGTACAAGGGCAAGTATAGCCATAAAACTGTTTGGCACCGATTTAAGTCGTATGTATATGATGGGTAACAAAATTAAAACCTCTATAAGTGGTATAGAAGGCTTGGTGGACGTAAATGTTGAACAACAAACCGAAACACCTCAGTTGCAGATACGTGCCAACCGCGATATGCTGGCACAATACGGCATCACTATAGAGCAATTCAACAAATTTGTATCACTTGCCTTTTCGGGCGAGAAGCTGTCGGAGATATACGAAGGTCAACGCAGTTTCGACCTTGTACTTAAACTCAACGACGACTATACCGGCAGTGTGGATAAAGTAAAGTCGGCTCTTATAGATACCGAAAATGGTGGCAAAGTACCATTGGAAGATGTGGCCGAAATAGTATCGGTAGGTGGTCCCAACTCCAT
>JAEIGA010006796.1_pt1 | contig 17382 bp, 16 predicted proteins | sample 9270691 | NCBI WGS metagenome assembly JAEIGA01 (sample SAMN17057246, study PRJNA624740) | gut metagenome | biome: biome; isolation source: fecal sample | host: Bos grunniens | place: China: Xizang | collected 2019 | reverse complement strand
TATTTGATAAAGTTCGTTTTTATTCAATGTTGGCTGTGATGGTGATGGCGTCGTCATTCGCGTTTGCGGCCGAAAGTGATGCGGAATCGGCAATTTGCAATTTGTTGACCAAATTGGCACCTTTGTTCAAAGTGTTAAGTATTCTGGCATTCGTTGGTGCGGGATTTATTATCGCAGGTTGGGCTTGGGGCTTTATTTCGGCCGGTAAAGTAACGATTGATGATATTAAGGGTAAGGGAATTGGTATGTTGGTCGGCTTTGTGCTGTTGTTCGCGATTGGCGCGTTGTTGCAATTTTTGATGACAGCGACTGGTGGCAGTGGGTTTTTAAATTGTGATAATTTGGGTCATATGTTCCCAGGGTTTGAGGCGAATTAAAAAATGTGGCGAAAGCCACATTTTTTATTTCAGTTTAATGTTGTGGAATTTGCGGATGAATTCTTGTTCGGTTTGAAATAATTGGTTTTGTATTTTTGATATATGCGTTTGGTATATGTCCTGTTCCGGTCGGTGACCGGTTGATTTGATTGTTTGTACGCGTGCGTTTGATAATTCTTCGTGCATAATCATTTTAAATGGTTCTAATTGTGGGTGGTGCAATTTTTCAAATCGGTTTAATGCTTTTATTATTGCACACGTTTTGGCGTACAGTGATGCCGGCCCCATATAGTTGGCCAATGGGTCGTTTGCTTTGATATCGATATGGTGTGCGCTTTTTATATCTTCAGAATTGTAACCATAGAAAAATGCGCGTTGCACGGTTTGGTGATTGAATTGTTGAAAATTTGCGTGCAGTTGTTTTAATACACCGGCCAGATTTCTTTCCCATATTGCCAATTCGTTGCGCAGGTTTACGCGTGCAAATTGGTATGATGCGTTGTATGTGTCGGTAAATGATGTGCCGTGTGGCAATATAAAATATGTGCGTGAAAAAATCATAGCGGGATTTTGTCGTACGGCGCACCAACATGCATATCGTGATAATGCGACATCGGTCGTTGTGGTGTTTGTGTGTAATTCGTTGGCCGGTATTATGTGTTCGTTGCAGAATTCAGCCCAAGGTACAGTCAGGTGTATGTTATGTGATTTGTTTTTTGGAAATGTGGGTTGAACGATTTGTGAACGTGCGTATGTTGCCCAATCGGTTTGTATGGGAAAGTAAGGTTCGGCATATAAATTATGTAAATCCGAATACAGCCAATATTCGGCGTGTATATTTTTTGTTGGTTGTCGCAGTTCGGGGAATAAACTGTTCTGTCCGGCCCAATCAATAACGTGTCTTTTGTTGTTCAGTGTTTCGTATATTGTTTGTTTGTTGGGCAGAGACATTTTTAATCCTTGTGGTATTTGTTTGGGATTTATTTTGAATCTTCGATATTGGCCAACGAGAATAATACAGATGATATCAGAGATTGGTATGGAACGTGCTGTTGCTCTGCCAGTTCTTTTATTTTATCCAGAACAGGGCGGGGGATACGCATATTAATTACGCAGTCGGATTTATTGAATGCTTTGTATGCGGCATATTCGCGCAACAAACTTTCCATATTCATAACAAATAATTGCTGCATTACGTTTGGCATATACGAACCTCTATACTTGTTACAATACCGCAGTACTTACAGGCAACTATACCATTGTATTTACAATTGTCAATACAAATATATTTACGTCTGTAATCACGGCTGTGATGGCATTTGTGTTGTTGGTTGTAATGACGCGGTTGCGTATATAAAAATTGATTTTTGATATTTATAAGTATAAAATTGCCGTATCTATTAAATGGAAGGGAATCAGATATGTTAAAAAAAATTATATTGATGTTATGTGTTGCAATGGCTTGGGTCGGTGCAGGGCATGCGGAATTAAAGGTTGATATTGTTGCCGGTGCGGCCGACCCTATATCAATTGCGGTGCAAAAGTTTGAAGTTGCCGATGGTGTTCGTTCGTCGGATGCGGCAACTATGCGTGAAGTTGTAGAAGCGGATTTGAAACGTACGGGACTGTTCCGTATTGTTAATCATGATGCATTTCCCGAATATGTAAAAATGCACGGTTTGCCAAACTTTAAAAGTTGGCAGGCGATTAAAACCCAAGTGTTGGTTCAAGCCAAGGTTTTCCGTGATGATGATAAATATCGATTGGAATTTTTTGTTTGGGATGTAAATGGTCGTGAACAGATAGAGGCGCAATCTTTGGTCGCATCCCGTAAATCGGTACGTCGTTTGGGACATATTATGGCCGATGCTATCTATGAAAGATTGACCGGTGAAGTTGGGTATTTTGATACGCAAATTGTGTTTATTGCAGAAACGGGGCCAATTCATCACCGTTCAAAACGTTTGGCGATAATGGATCAAGATGGCTTTGGTATGCGTTATTTGTCGGATAAAGATACTATGGTTATGTCGCCACACTTTTCACCAAATATGCAATCTATTGTTTTCTTGTCTTATTATAATGATGACCCAATGGTTTGGAGTTTGGATTTAGAAACGGGCGAACAACGTCGTTTGGGTATGTTCGGTGGTATGAATTTTGCACCACGTTTTTCGCCAGACGGAAAACGTGTCGCGATTTCTTTGGTTAAAAATGGTATTACGCATATTTATGAATATGATATGGATGCCAAAGAATTACGTCAATTGACCTTTGGACATTCGATTAATACCAGTCCGTCTTATTCCCCAGATGGTAAAAAGATTGCATTTAATTCGGATCGTTCGGGACGTCAACAGATACATGTTTTGGATTTGGAAACGGGTGAAGTTGAACGTTTGACATATGGTTCGGGACGTTATGCGACACCGGCGTGGTCACCAGATGGGCAATTGATTGCCTTTACCAAAATTGCCGATGATACATTTTATGTTGGTGTTATGGATACGCGTGGGCGTAATGAAAAGATTTTGGCCGGTGGTTGGTTTATGGAGGCGCCTTCGTGGGCCCCGGGGTCGCGCAGAATTGTGTATTATGAAACGGAACGCGCAATAGATGGTATTGAACGTGTCAGTCATATTCGCAGTGTTGATATTACAGGCCAGAATATTTATGAGATAGATTTGCCCGAAGGGGTTAATGGGTTAGAGCCGACTTGGTCGCCCAAATTACAATAAAAAAACCGCCCGTTGGGCGGTTTTATAAATTCTTTTATTTGCTTTTGTTTTATGATACTATCAGTATATATGAAAATAATCAAAAATCAAGCACAAAAAATCTGTTTTTGTCAATGTTTTATATGGAAGTAAGTGTTTGAATATACTATATACGATGTGCAACCAAAAGAAGGAAGTGCCATGTTAAGAAAAATAATTAATATATTTCACAAATCACAGAAATCTGATAAGCCGAATTTCTTTTCTAAATCACTTGGTGGTTTTTATTGGTCGGTGATACGGGTGTTTCCATTTTATTTCGCAGGGCTCTTTGTGTTGATGGTGCTGCGATATTTGGTGGATAATGTGATGTTCCCGTATACCAGTAAATGGGCCATACAGATTTTTGAAAGTGCGTCCACCGGGGTGATGTCGTATAAGATATGGTGGGTGTTGGCGGTTTATGTGGCTATATTTGTAACAGGCAGTATTTTACAGTATGTGCAATTGCGCTTTCGTCCGATTGTTGCCCGATATACAAATTATGTGTTATATCGGCGGGTGTATCAGAATGATGTGGATTTCTTTATTACCCATCCGGCCGGACAGATTACCAATCATTTGTCGACAATTGCGGGCAAGTTAGAGGCCATAACGTTACAGTTTTGGGCCAATGTGGTCAAGATTGTGTTGGGAATGCTGGTTTTATCGGTGTCTGTCATGGTTTTGGATTGGCGTATTGCGGTTGTTGTTTTTGTTGCGATGGTGTTGCGCACGGGGTGGCGTTTTGTATGGCAAAGAAAGATTAATCGTGCGATTGACAAGTTGCAAGAAATGCGGGCCGCAATTGGTGGTATGCGTACCGACAGTTTGGCGAATGCGACAACGGTTAAATTATTGGGTAATGCGGACTATGAAAATGATTATATGTGGCATCGTCAAGACGAGATTGTTGCCCATGAACAAAAAATTGGTTTTTTGCGCAGGGTGCAAGACAGGCCTGCTTTCTTTATGTGGTTTATTAGTAATTTGGCCGTCATTGTAATGTGTTGGCGATTTATTGCCGATGGTACAATAGGGTTGGCGGATGCTATGTTCATATTTACGGCGGGGCGTTCAATTACTCGTGAATTTGACCAATTTGTCACTGTTTTGGTTGACTATTCCGAAGATAAAGCGTCGGCAAAGCGGGCCTATGCCGATGCGGTTCGTGAATGTACGGTCTTGGATGCGCCATATGCCAAAGATATAAAAAAAGTTAAGGGGGATATAGAGTTCGATAACGTAACATTCGGCTATGGCAAGGGGGATGTTATTTATGGCTTTGATTTGTGTGTGAAATCACATGATAAAGTCGGTATTGTTGGATTGTCTGGGGCGGGCAAAACTACTTTGGTTAATTTGCTGTTGCGTGCATACGATGTTGATAGTGGTGCGATTAAAGTAGATGGTGTTGATATTCGTGATGTAACACAAAAATCGCTGCATAAGCAAATATCATTTGTTCCACAGGAAGCCGTGCTGTTTAATCGTACTGTTTTGGAAAATATACGCTATGCCAAACCAAAGGCATCACGTGCGGCCGTAATTCGTGCAGCGAAACAGGCGCGATGTCATGAATTTATTTCTGGGTTACCAAATGGATATGATACTTTGGTGGGAAATCGTGGGGTTAAATTGTCCGGTGGTCAGCGTCAACGTATTGCAATTGCGCGTGCAATATTAAAAGATTCGCCAATATTGGTGTTGGACGAGGCAACATCTGCTTTGGATTCGGAAAACGAGGTTATGATTCAGCGTTCTTTGGAAACGGTTATGAAAGGGCGCACAACGGTTGTAATTGCACACAGGTTGTCAACGTTGCGTAATATGGATAAAATTATTGTTATGGAAAATGGACGTATAGCAGAATGTGGTTCCCATAAACAATTACTGCGACGTGGGGGATTGTACAAGAAATTGTGGTCTATGCAAACAAATGGGTTTATTAATGAATAAGGTATTGGCGGCTTGTTTTGGGGTGTTTATGTCTGTGGCGGCGCATGCGGTGCCGGCGGTGGTTGACTATGTTTTGGATGGTGATACTTTTTCGGCGGCTGTAAATATTGCGCCGGATATCGCCATTACGGTTCGTGTCCGATTGATAAATGTAGATACACCTGAAATGAATGGGGCATGTGATGATGAAATTCGTCGGGCGAATATTGCCAAAGATCGTCTTGTGGAATTGTTGCCCGTTGGCACGGTTGTTGATTTGCAAAATATCAAAGATGATAAATATCTGGGGCGGATTGATGCGAACGTAATTATGACAGATGGTCGTGACGTCGGCAAAGTTTTGGTTTCCGAAGGTTTGGCGCGGGTGTATAGTGGTGGCAAACGTATGTCTTGGTGTGAAAATTAAATCTGATGGCATATCTAAAGCGGATTGGGGGTGTCTTATGTAGCGTTATGTACACTACGACACCCAAATCCGTTTATCTATACCATTATCTTTAATTTTTTTTACCGCTAGGGGCTGGGGTGCTGGCTCATGTAGCATATGTACACTACGCAAACGGGTTTATTCGCATCTATACCATTATCTTTAATTTTTTTTCACCGCTATATTTATGCGCTGTGGCGGTTGATGGCTTCGGATATTTCGTCTAATGATGCGTTGCATGGCAACAGTGGTTCAAACCATACATTTGCCGTGCCAGATTGCATGCGACCGCGCTTTGGCCAATATACGCCTGCATCTGTGCCGACCGGTAAAATCGGTAATTTTAATGTGTGGGCCAATAACAGCAGGCCGCGTTTTAATGGTATGCGTTGACCGGGTTTTACACGTGTGCCTTCGGGGAATATTACCAATGTGTATCCGTCCAAGATACGTTTTTCTACTGCGTCTGCCAATTGTTTCAGGTTTGTTTTACCGCGTGCGCGATTTACCCCCAACATACCGCAACGCCAAAATGCCCATCCATAGATTGGTATCCACAGCAGTTCGCGCTTTAATATAAAAAATGATTTTGGAACAACGCGTGATATAATTGCAATTTCCAAAATAGACATGTGTTTGGCGGCGATTACGGCTTTGCCATCACTGCGTTTGTTTCCGTTTGGCATGGCGGGAATGCCGTTCTCTTCGTTTGTTGGATAATGTACGTCGTATTTTATGCCACAAATCCAACGCGCCAAGACCAATACGCCGGCCGCGTCTGTGAATACCAATTTTCGGCAAAGTTTTTTGGATATCATACCGACCAATAAAAATGGTGCCCATAATGTAAAATATATCGCCAGTGTTGTTTTGAATAATATTGTTCTGAACATATGTTTTCCTTTTTTTTTAACTTTCTTTTATTCCAATTAATGTGACGATGTATTTTATATATTCGGTCGTCCATCGTTCTAATCTTTTACCGACCGGCATTCCCGCCAAGATTGCCGGACATGCGATTATGTTTACGTCGGGTAATTCGTGTTTTATCAAATACTTTGCGCGATTTATGTGGTCTTCGGTTGTGATTATTACCAAACGTTTCAATTTGTTTTGTGTGGCGATTTCTTTTATTGCCAATGCGTTTTGATATGTAGATTTTGATTTAGATTCAATTATTGCGGGGCGCGTATCAATCGTGTGACCCGAAAATCCGGCGCCAATTATATACAGGTTTGCGTTTGGGAATTCTTGGGTCTTTTTCATGGCGAACGGTATGCGACGTTCGTCGCCGGTTAATACGAATATGTTGTCGTTTGGTGATATTTCGCCACATCGAATTGGGGCAGCGGCTTTGAATATCATGCCGCCCAAAATAAAGCAGCCAAGCAATAACAATGATGGTGTCAGTATTCGGGCCTGCATTTTAATCTTTTAATATTTTGATAGTTGTACGACGTGTTACCCATATCGCGAACAGAATGATTGCAATGGGCAACAGTGCCAATGTTAACCAGCCACCACCCGACAGGCCCATCATCGCCATTAAGCCGACGCGGGTGCTGTGTGCCGCAGACAGCATTAATAACAGTATGGGGGTGGCACAAACAAAGCCCAAGCCGCACGCGACAACGCATATGCGACCAACGATAATTTGCATTTGACGGGCGACAAAATTATCGGATGCGCCGATTTGGTTCAGTATTTCCAGTTCGCGACGGTGTAACATAGCGGTGTTTTTGGCGATATATGATATGCATATGCCGATAACAGACATTGTCATTGCCAATATTAATGCGGTCATTAAAATCATATACCATCCTGCATCAGTTGATGGTTTTAACGCGGTTGCATGTGTTAAAAATTTGGCGTTTTTGGATATTTTGTTGCCGATTGTTTCCATGTCGTCTTTGTTTTTGAACTTTAATTCCCACATTTTGGGCAGATAGTTTTTCAAAATATTGCCACCGGAAACCCAAGGCGCCATTAATTCGTTCATTTGGGTGTCGGATATTTCGGTTACTGTGTCGATTTTGTCGGCATTTGTTGTCAGTATTTTTTTTATGGTGTCTTGTTTGTCTGTGTTGGTGACTTGGACCGTGGCGAACAGTTCCCATTGATTATTCCAACGCATTACGCCTGTGCCAATTGACAGGCATATGCCCAACGCCAATACGGACAGAAAGGTCAGCAGCGACATAATAATTGTCATGAATACAGATTGTTCATGTACCAAAGAAAATACGATTGGTTTTTTCATTGTGCGTTTCCAATATCGTCAAATTGTTTTGAAAGTTCTGTGAAATAGTTTTTTGGACGTGGGCCTTTCCACATCTTTTTTGTTTCGGTATCTGGGCCGGTTTGTGTGTTTTGTGTGCCGGTAAAGGTCACACGATGATTTTCCACACGGATTACCGGAAATTTATAAGTTTCCATAATATCGCGACTGTGTGTGGCCAAGATAATTGTTGTGCCAAACATTTTATTCATTTGGATAAACAGTTCCATTAATCGTTTGGCATTTTCGTCGTCCAAGTTTCCTGTTGGTTCGTCGGCCAATAAAATAGATGGTTGTGTAATAATTGCGCGTGCAACGGATACGCGTTGTTGTTGGCCGCCGGCCAAAGTTTTTGGATTTGCGTCTGCGAATTTTCCCAATCCGACCCAATCCAATACTTTGGTTACCAATTTTTTTATTTTGTCTTCGGATACACCGCGCACGCGCAGGGGCAGGGCAACATTATCAAAAACACTTAAATGGGACAGCAATGAATATTCTTGGAATACAATTGCCATTTTTTGGCGCAGTTGCGTGATTTCGTCGCGTGTCATATCGTTTGTGACGCGTCCGAATAACTTTATTTGCCCACGTGAAGGTTTGCGCAATTGATATATTAATCGCAGCAATGTTGTTTTGCCGGCGCCCGATACGCCCGACAGGAAATAAAATGCACCATTGCTGATGTTAAAAGAAACGTCCGTCAAAATTTCCGGTGTTCCGTCATATTTTGCGGCGACGTTTGCGAATGATATAGCTGTCTTTTCTTCCATGCTTGGAATATAGTAAATTTTTTTTATATGGTCAAATAAAAATGCCCCGTTTGGGGCGATTTTTTATTCTTCGGTTTTGATTTCTCGTACACGTGTTGTTGTGTTACGGTTTTTTGCCCAAACTTCTTCGCCGGTGCCGGTATAGATAGGATTTTCTTTGCCGTAAGATATTGTTTTGATGCGTTCGGATTCAACACCGTCTTGGGTTATAACGTGTGCGGCATTTCCGGCGCGCAATGCCCCCAGTGCCAAGTTGTATTCAGACGAACCGCGTTCGTCACAACGGCCTTCTAAGACAATATATGTGTCTGGGTTTTTCTTTAAGAATAATGCTTGGGATTCCAATTCTTTGCGTGCGTCTTTGGATATTTGTGCGGAATCGAATGCAAAGAATGCTTGGTTGCCTTCGATTTCGTTGGGTACGTGAGTGCACGCGGCAATTGTCATCGCAGACAAGCAAATTAATAATTTTTTCATATGGTTATCCTTTCCTGTTTATTGTTTAAGTATGGGACAAGAATACCAAAAATAACAAAAAGTTGTCAATGAACAATTTTTGTTTTTGGAATAGGGGGTGATTTATGATATAGTATATTAAAAATGGAAAGGAGTTTTATCATGAAAAAAATTATGTCTGTTGCGGTTTTGGCTGCGCTGGTTTCGGGTATGGCGGATGCGGCGCCACGTCAATTGGTGCGCAACAATGATGGTGGTTATAAGGTTACATATGATTACACAGATCGGTCCGAAGTTGGTCGTTGGTATTTGGGTGGCCGTTTGGACATGAATTTGTTAAGTTGGACAAACGAAAACGAAGTTGATGCGGCGGCGTCTGATGCGCATTTGTTATCTGATGATTCTTTTACCGAAGTTTTGTTGGGTGGTAATATTTTTGTTGGTCATACATTTGAATATTTTTGGCGCGCAGAATTAGAAGCCGGTGTTATTTCGGAATTCGAAGAAGAAGATTCTGGTACTTCGTTCAAAATGACGGTTCCATATTTGATGGCCAATGGTTATTACGATTTTGCAAATGATTTCTATGTTGGTATGGGGTTGGGGATGGCGATGCCAAAGGTTCGTTTGCAAGGCGTTCATTTTGTAAGTGGTGACAGTTCAGAACGCAGTGTGTCGCCAATGTTGGGCTTTATGGGTGGTTGGTCATATCATTTGGATTATAACCTGTTATTAGATTTGCGTTATCGTTTGGGTATGTTCTGGGGGCCAAAGATTGAACGTCAATTCCGTCATAATGTTGACGTTGATGCCGACGGTAATTTTGCGATTTATGATATCAGTGCCGATACCGGTATGGTGTTTGACAATTCAATATCTGTGGGTATCAGATACGAATTTTAAAAAAAAATTAGGAAATAATAAAAAAAGTGCTTTGTGGCGATTCGCAAATGTGATATTATATAAAGCATCAGAGAGAGAACATGAAATACGAATTTAAAATATCTACTTTATCGATTGTTTGCGTGTTGTGTGCGGCGATGTCTGCACCTGCGTTTGGTGCACCGGCGGTTCGTTCGTTGGGTGGTGCGGGTACGTACGTTGGTTCAACGGGTGCGACGGCGGCCAAAGCAACGGGCGCGTCTAAACCGGCAACAGCAACGGTGAAATCGGTTCGTGGTGGATCGATGCGTGTGAATCCGTCGGCATCGTCTGGCGCGGCGTCAACACGTGCGTCATCAACCCGTGCGTCGTCAACACCGCGTTTGTCAATTGGTAAATACCTGTCGGGCAGCAGCACCGCCGTCAGCGGTACCGTAAAACCGGTTGATCCGGAATTGTCTGCGGGTAATTTGCAAGATCGTATTGAAGTTTTGGAAGAATATTTGGGCTATACCGAAGGTGATGCTCCGTTGAAGGCCGGTGTTGCCGCAATGGAATTGGATATCGCGAAATTAAAGCAAGATTTGTCCGAAATGCTGGGGGCGCAAATTGATGTTGTTTATGGCACAGATGGGGTTTTGACGATTACACGTGGTTCGGATACGATTGTTTCGGAAAAGTTTGTAACCGCGGCAGAATTGGAAAGTGCATTAAATGATGCGGTTGATGGTGTTGTGACATCTGATATGTTGGATGTTGTTGAACAAGATATTGCAGATATCAAATCCGAGGTTTCTACATTGACCGAAGCGGACAAAGCGTTACAAGATGCGATTGATGCGTTGGAATCGGCACAGGGTGGCACGGATTCAACAACAGCCGAATTGTCGGAACAGATTGAAGATTTGCAAACTGCCCAAGAATCATTGCAGACCGTGGTTGATGGTTTGGCGTCCAAAGATTTCGTAGAAGGCACATATGTTGATTCTGCGGTTGCGGGCGCGGTTAAGGATTTGACGGCTGCGGACGATTTGATTAAACAAATGATTGCGGATTTACAGGGTGGAAACACAACGTCTTTGTCTGAATTGGCGACGGCAATCGAAGAATTGAAATCGGCCGATACGGGTATTAATACCGCGGTCGAAGCGATTGTGGCGGATGTTACAGAATTGCAAACGACAATGGCGGATGTGGAAAAGGCATTGGAAACATTTACGACCAAAGAAATCACAAACAGTTTGACGGAACGTTTGGTTGAATTGGAAACAAAATTGGCGGGTGTTGATTTGTCGACATTTGCGACAATCACCGATTTGAATTCGGCCAAGAATGAATTGTCAAAAACTATTACAGATATACAGACGGCGTTGTCCAATCAACACCAAGATGATATTAAGGCCTTGACGGACCAACATGCGGCGGATATCAAAGAATTGAATGATGCATTGGAAGCACTGAAATCTGCCGGTGTTGTGACGGATGCAACGTTTGCGGCGTTACAGAATAAAGTTTCGGAAATCGAAGCGGATTATGCCACAGACACTGAAGTGTCCGATGCGGTTGCGGAGGCGCGCGATGCATTACAAGATTTAATTGATGCAAATGCGATTGCGATTGCGGCAAATACATCTGCGATTGCGAAAAACGCGACTGATATTGCGGCAAATGCATCTGGGGTTGCGAAAAACGCGGCCGATATTGCGTCGGTAAAAACAACGGCGGAATCGGCGTTGGATTTGGCGAATTCAAATGCGGCATTGCTGCCAACATTGGTTACCAAGGATGACTTGGCAGAATTGCAGGATGATTTGAATGGTTTGATTGCCGAAGAAATTAAGAATGGTAATTTTGCGGCGGCGGCGGATTTGGCTGTGGCACAAAATGAAATTGGCAATTTGAAAACTGGTGCGATAAAAACGGCGGAATCAATTGCCGAATTGCAATCCAAGATGGAAGACATCTATGAAAAATATGCAACCAAGGAAGAATTATCGGCGGCGGAATTGCGTTTGACCACAACAATGGAAAATTTGGGTAAACGTGTTTCGGTAAATGAAGCGGCAATTGAAGAATTGCGTGCGGCGGTTGCAAAAAAAGTTGACAGTTCAACATTGGCAACCACGGTTCAAGAATTGGTTGAACAAAACGAAATTACTATACCAATTGCCGACGGGTCGATTACAACCGCAAAGTTGGCAGATGGTGCGGTTACGTCGGGTAAAATGAGCATTGAAGGATTCGAGGCGGGTCAAATGGCGATGTTCATGAATTACAACGGCGTTGGCGAATGGGTGTTGGTAAATGTAGCCGGTGCGGGTGACGTTACCGAATAAAGAATTGGAAAGTAGGACGACCCCAACGGGTCAAATAAAAGAACAAAAAAACAAAACAAAACAAAAAAAGAAAGGAAGGAAACCATGAAAGTAAAAAACATTATGTTCTCAGGATTTGCAGCAGCAATCTTGATGGGCGTTGGCGCAGCACATGCAGTTGTTGCCAATCCTGTAACCTTGGCGGATCAGGGCTACGTTGATGCAAAAATTAACTTGGTCGCTGGTCAAAAAGAAGCAGTTGCAAATAAAATGAATGCAACAACAGCTGCAGCGGCGACTTTGGATGCTTTGGCGGCTGATGAAGATAATTACCCATCTGTTGCAGCAGCCGTTGAAATTGCTGATAAAAAAGCGAAAGCTGTTGTTAAGGATGTTAATGAAGCGGCTGGTGACTTGGCGACTTTGAAAGGTAATGTGGATAACTTGATGAAAAAGGTTGATACAGAAGGCAATGTTGCAGCAGCAATTGCAGGTGCATTGACAGGTGCAAAAGAATATGCAAATGGTTTGGCAACTAACTATGATGCAGCAGGTGCGGCAGACGATGCATTGACAGAAGCAAAAGCATATACAGATACAAAAGTTGGTGATCTGGGCGAAGCTGGCAATGTAGTGGCGTATGTTGAAGCGAAAGCGACTGCAGCGAAGGACGCGGCGGTTGCAGCGGCGAATACTGCGGCAGAAACTGCTATTGCTAATTCTGGTCACGCATTGGCGACAGATGTTGCAAGAGATTATGAAACAAAAGCAGATGCAACATCTAAATTGGCTGAAGCAAAGAAATATACTGATGATGAAATTGCAGAGTTAAATGTTTCTCAATATGCAAAAACAGCAGATGTTACTGCGACATATGAAACAAAAACGGATGCTGCTACTCAATATGCAACATTTGAAACCAAAACAGATGCAAGTGCTCAATATGCTACATTTGAAACCAAAACAGATGCGTCGTCTAAATTGGCTGAAGCAAAGAAATATACAGATGATGAAATTGCAGAGTTAAATGTTTCTCAGTATGCGGTTGCGGAAACAGTTAACAATGAATTGGCCAATAAATTGGACTCTTCTGCTTTGACAGCAAATGGTACATATATGGTAACCAAAACAGACAATGGTATTGAATATACTGCGGTTACTGTTGCAACAGCAGCTGATGCGGTTACTGAATAATAATACATAACGGACAGGACCCCGCCCATTTGGGGCGGGGCATAATGAAAGAAAGGAAATTAACATGAAAGTTAAAAATATTATGTTCTCGGGCTTTATGGCGGTGGTCTTGGCCGGTGTATGTGGCGCTGCAAGTGCTGCGGAAATGACGGGCGATGCTTTGGTCGTTGCGTCAAAAGGTTATGTTGATGCAAAAGTAACAAAATTGAATACAGCGGATACCCAAATGTCCGAAAAAATTACGGCTTTGGAAAATGCAAATAAAGAAGGCGGTGATGTTGCAAAGGCAATTGCAGCAGCACAAGGTGCCGCAGATGCCGCCCAATTAGATGTTGATACTTTGGCTGAAAAAATGGATTTGGCAGACAGCAATAGTGACCTGTCCAAAGCATTGGCCGCAAAAGAAAATACCGCGAATAAAATTGCAACAACAGATAGTACATATTTTACAGGTGGGAAAGTTGCAGATGGTGCATTGACATCTATGGTATCGGATAATACAAATTTCCCAACAGTTGCGGCGGCCGTTCAAATTGCCGACGCAAAAGCAAGTGAAGTTTTAAAGAAAGTAGATAGCAATGCGGGTGAAATGGCGGAAATTGCATCTACGGTGGAAACATTGGCTGCCGATGAAAACACCCCAGGTTCTGTTAAAAATCAAGTAAAAGTCGAAGCGGACCGCGCAAAGGGTGAAGAAGGCAGAATTGAAGGTTTGGTAACGGCAGAAACACAACGTGCCGAAGGTGAAGAAAGCAGAATTGAAGGTTTGGTAACGGCAGAAGCGAACCGTGCAATGGGTGTAGAGCAGGGCTTGCAAAATGCAATTGATGCGATTACTAACGGTGATACGGGTGCGTTGGCACAGGCAAAAGGTTATGCAGACGGTTTAGTTGCGGCAGAAAAAGAACGTGCCGAAGGTGAAGAAGGCAGAATTGAAGGTTTGGTAACGGCGGAAAAAGAACGTGCCGAAGGTAAAGAAGCCGAATTGGCGACTGCGATTTCAAATGAAAAAACACGTGCCGAAGGTATTGAACAGGGCTTGCAAGATTCAATTGATGCGATTAATGACACGGCGTCTGGTATCTATGCCCAGGCAAAAGAATATACAGATGCAGGTTTGGCGAAACTGTACAGTAATGCGTCCGATTGTATAACAAAATCTGCGTCAAAACATTGTATTATGTCGGCACATGCAGATGCGTTGGGTAATCCGGTTTATGTATGGATTGACTTGACTGCACCGGCAGAATAATTGTTTCCCAAAAAATATTTTTAAAAAAAGTGTGTAAAGTGTAATTTTGCACTTTACACACTTGGTCAAAAAATGATATTATAGAATCATCGAAAGGAAGGATGGGATTTTATGAAACGTTTAACAGCAGGTGTCTTTGCGGTTTTAATGGGTTTGGTGTCCGTTAATGGTGCAGATGCTGCCGTTACGTCCGAAGCATGGGTTAAACAAGAATTGGATAAAAAACAAGATTTGTTGTCCAATGAAAAAAATGCCGGAACAAACGTAACTATTTCATCAGATCATAAAATTAATGTTGAAACAACCGATACTGCGGCCGCAAACAGTATTGTGCCTGCGTCGGCCGGTTTGGTGCATACGGTTATGACCGATGCTGCGACGGCGCGTGCGGGTTTGGATACGCGTATTGGTGCAAATGAAACGGCGATTTCAAATTTGCAATCGGGTAAAGCGGATAAAGGTACAAAATTGTCCGATTATGGTATTGTGGATGCATATACCATTGCCCAGACGGATAAAGCGATTGCGGATGCTGTGAAAGGCACCATGGAAGGCGATGTTACTGCGGCGTTGGGTGATTATTTGTTGAAAACAGATGCAGAACTGTTGTATGAAACAATTAGTGCGGCCCAGGCGACAAATAGTGCCCAGACAACAAAAATTGATGCGAATACTGCGGCGGTTGCCACGTTAAATGGTAATGAATCTGTTGACGGTTCGGTCGCGAAAAAAATTGCAGATGCCGTAAAGGTTATGACTTTGGTTGATGCGGCCAAAAATGGTGAATTTGTAACTTTGGTTTCCCAAGAAAATGGTAAGATTTCGGTTGAACGTCGTTCTTTGCAACAATCGGATATCCCAACAATCAAATTAAGTCAGGTCGGGATTGAAAATGGTTCGGATTGGCGTACTTTGATGGATATGCTGTCTGCGAATTCTATGGGGTCGGTTCAATTGTTGTCAACGGCGGATGGATTACAGAATTTGGTTATCCGTGCCGGCGCAGTCACAACCAGTATGATTGCCGATTCCGCCGTTACGACAGATAAATTGGCCAATGGTGCGGTTACGGCCGATAAATTGGGTGATGGTGCGGTTACCGGTGATAAATTGGGTGACAGTTCGGTAACAAAAGATAAGATTGGTGCGGGTGCCGTTGATGCCACCAAGTTGGCCGAGGCGGTTCAGAATCAATTAAACGGTGCTTTACAGGCGCCGGAATCATATGCGGCGACAACGTCGGGTACTTTGGTATTGACGGCGACGCCACAGGGTGATGGATCATATACTTATTCGTGGGAAGATATTTCACGTTAAGTATTTCAGTTTGAAAACAGTCATAATCGATTTGGATTCGGTTTTGGCGAAACAAAATGTCACGGTGCGGTTTTCCAATCTGTGGCAAAATAAAACCAAGAAAGAAAGGAAAGAAAAATGAAAAAATTATTAACAGTATCGTTGGTTGCGGTTATGGCTGTATCCGCTGCTCACGCGAAAATTGCATCTGTTGAATATGTTGATCCAAAATTTCAGTCAATTAATACAACAATCGGTACATGGGGTGCTAACCAACAGGCGATTGGTCAAGACGTTGCGACTGCTGTTGTTAACTTGAAAACTTCTGTTGACAGCATGAACGGTGATGGCGGATCGGTAAAAGCTGCTATTGATACTGCAATTAATACCTTGGTAAATGAAGGTCAGGTAAAAACAAATACTACTGCGATTGATAATATCACAAAAGCTGGTGGTGTAATTGATACAAAGATTGAAGCTTTGGATGGTCAAACAGGTAGTGTTGCTGCAGATGGAAGCTATGTCGTTCAAACAACAGAAGCAAATGGTGTTGTAACTGTTTCTCGTCAGGCGTTCCAAACAACAGTTGGTGACGATAACAAGGGTACGGTAACTACTGCGCCAACGGTAAAGGCCATCGTTGACTACGTAGATGGTGTTGTCGAAGATTATGCAAATAATAGTAGCGAGGGTCTTGGAGAGCTTCAACAGGCTCTTACTGATGAAGCAGCAACGGCGCGTGCAGCAGAAAAAGCAAATGCAGATGCAGCAGCAGCAGCACAAAAAGCGGCCGATGATGAAGTAACCCGTGCAACGACTGAAGAAGCCAGAATTGAAGGTTTGGTAACAGCGGAAGCGAACCGTGCAAAAGGCGTAGAGGCCGGATTGGATACAGCGGTTAAAGCGGCACAAAAAGCGGCCGATGATGAGGCAGCCCGTGCACAAGGCGTAGAGGCTGGATTGGCTGCAGATATTGCTGAAAAACAGGTTAAATCTGGAGCTGATTACGTTATTGGTATGACAAATGGTCAATGGAAGGCATTGACTGAATTGGCACAAGCGGTTGACGCGTGTAAGGGTAAACAGTGTGCTTTGACTGTTAATGATAGTCAAATCAAATGGGAAGAAGTTGTTAACCAATAATTCCTGTGGGTTACTTATTATAAAAGGGCGGGGGATACCCCGCCTTTTTTTATTGTTTTTGTGGGGGCAACTGTTCCCCTCCGTTTTTTGGGGGGCGCAGGGCGGGGTGGTTAGAGTGTTCAAGAAATCGCCACAAACCCCACACACTCCGTCACCCCGATGGCGATCGGGGGCCAGGTGATTTATCCTTTTTACATAATGTATCCACTGTAAATATTATTTTATTTGCCAAACCTGGATTCCGGTGTCCGGCACCGGAACGACAATGCCCCCC
>JAEIGA010006795.1_pt1 | contig 17384 bp, 16 predicted proteins | sample 9270691 | NCBI WGS metagenome assembly JAEIGA01 (sample SAMN17057246, study PRJNA624740) | gut metagenome | biome: biome; isolation source: fecal sample | host: Bos grunniens | place: China: Xizang | collected 2019 | reverse complement strand
TTGGTGAATTGAATTACATTAAAAATTTAGTTAAATTCTCAGATTTCTTTAAAAACTATAATGTATTAAGAGATACTTACCCATCTAAAGAAATAGAAGAGGCAGTGTACAATGAAAGTTCTGCATATGTGAAACAAGTACCTGATGTTGCAACTATGAGTATTTTAGTTGACCATGAAATTGAAAGTTCAATTCTTAAAAGTAAATTAACATTTAGCAGAATGTTGTATAATTGTTTTGAAGAAATTATCACTATTATTGTAGATGATTCTGAAGATCCATATGCAAGTAAATTATTAAGTCCTATTAAGGAATTCTTTGCAAAGAATCATGTGTTAGAGTTTGAATATAATGAATAAAGAAAAGAAAATTAAAATATTAATGATTACAAGCGGAATTATAACTGCTATTTGTTTGATAGCTTTTATGATTATTAATCATTATATCTTACATTTAGACTTTATATATAGTCTTTTATGTTCATTTGGTATAATTGTTGTATGGATTCTTATTAATTATCTATTTATTACTCTAATGATAAAAAAATAAATACCTGAAAAGGTATTTTTTTCTTTAATCTATTTAACTTTTGGTAAAATTATGATATAATACTTATAAAGAGGTGAAGTTTATGTTTAAAAAGATTAATGCATATGAAATAGAAGGTAACGCTATAAAGTTATTTAAAACTGATTGTCCAATAGTTGTATTTGGAAGTCTTGATAAACATAATGGTTTAACTGTTGCGTGGGGTACTCTAGGATGCTTATGGAGTAAAGAAATTGCAACAGTATATGTTAAACCTACTAGATATTCTTTTGATTTTGCAAACAGTTGTGAATATTTTACAATTATGTGGTTTGATGAATTAAAAGAAGAAGTGAATAAAGTTTTTGGATTCAAAAGTGGTAGAGATGTTAATAAAGAACAATTATGTAATTTAACTCCGTTAGAATTAGATGGTGGAGTCGGCTATAAAGAAGCTTCGTTAATAATTGTTTGTAAAAAGATTTATCAAAACCCAATTGATAAAGAAAATATTTTATCAGAAGAAGTATTAAATAAACCATTATATCAAGATGGTCTATTTCATCATGAATATTTTGGCGAAATAGTGAGTGTATATAAGAAAAATAAATAATTTAATATGAATTATTGACATTTGTAAGAGTAATTTATATAATATTAAGGAAATGAATATGAAAAAATATATTTTAACTATTGATCAAGGCACTACAAGTACAAGAAGTATTTTATTTGATAAAAGTGCCAACATCGTTTCTATTAGTCAAATGGAAATTGAACAAATATGTCCAAAAGATGGATGGGTAGAACATAATCCATTAGAAATTTGGATGAAAACCTATCAAACAATTGAGAATGTAATGAAGCAATCTAAAATTACTGCGAAAGAAATTGCAGGAATTGCGATTACAAATCAAAGAGAAACAACTATTTTATGGGATAAAGATTCAGGTAACCCAATTTATAATGCAATAGTTTGGCAAAGTAGACAAAGCCAAAGTATTTGTGATAAATTAATAAGTGATGGCTATGAACAATTAATTTTATCAAAAACGGGTTTAGTTATAAATTCATATTTTTCAGGAAGTAAAATTGCATGGTTACTTAATAATGTAGAAGGAGCTTACCAAAAAGCTTTAGATGGTAACTTAAGATTTGGAACTATTGATTGTTATTTATTATGGAAATTAACTAATGGAAAAGTGCATGCTACAGATTATACTAATGCATCTAGAACGATGATTTATAATATTTATGATTTATGTTGGGATGATGAATTATTAAATATTTTAGATATTCCAAAATCACTGTTACCAAATGTTGTTGACTCTAATAGTATTTTTGGATATGCTGAAGCATTATGTGAAATTGATATAGATTTCAAAGATGTTCCTATTGCATCAATGATCGGTGATCAGCAAGCTTCATTATTTGGACAATGTTGTTTTGAACAAGGAGATGCGAAAAATACCTATGGTACAGGGTGCTTTATGCTAATGAATACTAAAAAGCCTATTAAGAATCCTGGATATGGTTTGTTATCTACAATTGCATGGGGCTTAGATGGAAAATTAGAGTATGCATTAGAAGGTTCGGTATTTATTGCTGGTGCTGGTGTACAGTGGTTACGAGATAAAATGGAGTTTTTTGAACAATCTAAAGATTGTGAAAAAGCATTGAAAGGTAAAAATCCAAGTGGTGGAGTTTATATGGTTCCTGCCTTTGTAGGTTTGGGTACTCCATATTGGGATTCTGATGCTCGTGGATCAATATTTGGAATGACTAGAACTACAACAAAAGATAATATTATAGCAGCTACAATTGAATCTATTGCATATCAAACTAAAGATGTATTAGATGCAATGGAAGCTTCATCTAATGTTAAAATTAATACAATGGGTGTTGATGGAGGAGCATGCGTTAATAGTTACTTAATGCAGTTTCAAGCTGATTTATTAAATGTTACTTTGAAAAGACCTATTTGTAAAGAAACAACTGCATTAGGGGCTACATATATTTGTGGTTTAAAAGTAGGTTTATTTGAATCTAAAGAAGAAGTAATCGGTCTACATTTAATTGATTCAATGTTTACTTCTTCAATGGATAGTGAAACAAGAAATAAGTTAATTAATGGTTGGAAAAAAGCTGTAAATGCTACATTAATGTATAAATAAGAAAGGAAATTTACAAATGGGATTTATTAGAAGACAATTATTAAAGGTTATTAAATGGGATGATCCAACAAAGGATACGATTGTTTATCGCTATCCGATGGAAGATCGTGATGAAATTATGAATGGATGTCAATTAATTGTCCAAGAAAGCCAAGTTGCATTACTTGTTTCTACGGGACAAATTGCTGATGTTTATGGTCCTGGTGAACATAAATTAACAACAAATAATATGCCTATTTTGACAAAACTTGCAAGTTGGAAATATGGGTTTGATTCTCCATTTAAAGCAGATGTTTATTATGTTAATACTAAACAATTCATTAATATGAAATGGGGTACTTCATCTAAAATTCCTTTACGTGATGATTATTTTGGATTAGTAAGAATTGGTGCTCGTGGTACATATTCATTCCAAGTAACTGATGCTGCTTTATTTATGCGTGAAGTATTTGGTACAATTAAACGTTATAGTACTTCTGATTTAGTTGAATATTTTAAGAGTATTATTGTAAGCAATTTTACTAATGTTATTGGTGAATCTAAGATTTCAGCATTAGATATTCCTGCAAAATATATTGAAATTGGGGATTTAGTTAAAGAAGAAATTCAAGATGATTTCGATAAGATTGGTTTAAGTGCTTGTGCATTCTATGTAGAATCAGTTGTTCTTCCTGAAGTAGTAGAAGAAGCTATTGATAAACGTGCTTCTACAGGTGCTATGCAAGGAGCTATTGATGATTATACAAGACTTCAAACTGCTGATGCGATTAGAGATGCTGCTCAAAATGAAGGTGGTGGTCTTGCAGCTGCAGGTGTTGGAATTGCTGCTGGTGCTGCAATAGGTCAAAGTATGGTTAATAATCTTAATAATAACCAAGCACCTCAAGCAGTTGCACAAACAGGAAAAGTTTGTCCTTCTTGTAATACACAACTTCCAGAAAATGCAAAATTCTGTCCTGGATGTGGTAAACCAGTTGCTCAAAAAGCATTCTGCATTAATTGTGGTAGTCAAGTACCTTCAAATGCAAAATTCTGTCCTAATTGTGGAAAACAAATCTAAGGTGTTTTATGGAACATCAAGAAGAATTTGTTGAGCAAGTCGATAATAATACTTATAAATGCCCTGAATGTGGGGCTCCAATGCAGTATGATCCAGAATCTAGTTCTTTAAAATGTGATTATTGTAATCGTATAATTAATCTAGAAAAAGAATTTTCAGATCGAGAAATTGATTTTTATAGTGAATCAAATGATAATTTATCATGGCAAAAAGAAAATCAATTAATTAGATGTGCTAGTTGTGGTAATGAAAATGTGATTTCTAAAAAAGAAATGAGTACTATTTGTCCATTTTGTGGTTCAAAACAAGTAATTTCTTATGATGAAATCCCTGGAATAAAACCTAATCGTGTAATTCCTTTTAAGTTATCTAGTGATGATGCAATAACTGTTTATAGAAAAAAAATTAAAAAGAAATTTTTTGTACCCCGTAAAGTAAAAAAAATGTATTTAGATTTAGTTGTTAATGGTGTATACATTCCTTCGTGGACATATGATACAGATACATTTTCTACCTATACAGGTCGTCTAGGAAAGTACTATACTGTTACTGTTGGTGGTGGGAAAAACAAACGTACAGTAACTAAAATTAGATGGTATGATATAAGTGGAACTAACCTTTTAAGCTTTGATGATGTTTTAATAAATTCTGGTAAATCAATATCTCAAGATGATTTAAATAAGATTTCGCCATTTAATACAAATGATTCCATTATATTTGAAGAAGGATATCTTGCAGGATTTAAAGCTGAGCATTATACAAAAGATGTTAAAAGTGGATTTGATTCTGCTCAATATATAATGGAACGAAAAATTAGAAATTCGATATTAAGTAGATATAATTATGATGTAATAGGTGACATAAATATCAACACTCATTATAGTCGAGTTACATATAAATATGTTTTACTGCCAGTTTGGTTTGGAATTTTAGAATATAATAATAAAAAATATCGTTTTATTGTTAATGGTGAAACAGGAAAACTTAAAGCGAAATATCCTAAATCTGTTCTTAAAATATTATTTACTGTTTTTGGAATTATTGCAATTGTGGCATTGTTATTATTATTGGTTAATATATATGGATAAAATAAATAATCTATGATTTATTTCATAGATTATTTTGTTATCTTTTTATTATTAATTAAAAGATAAATTTGGTATAATAATTTTAGGTGATTATATGAAAAAAACTTTAGAACAATATATTGAAGAATTAATTATTAATATTAAAGAAGATGAAAGCCCAATTAAAGAAGTTTTTAAGAAAAATACTGATGTTACTTCTTGTAACTTTGTATCAAGAACAACTGGAGTTGTTTCAGGGGTAAATATTGCACAATATATTTTTAAAAAATCTAGTAATAAAATAGGTTTTAAAATATTAAAAGAAGATGGAACTTATGTTAATCGCGGTGACGTTATATGCGTGATTTCGGGACCTATTAATGAAATATTAAGGGTGACTGATTTAGCACTTAATTTTGTTCGTTATATGTCTGGTATTGCAAGTGCTGTTGCAAAATTTAATTTAGAACTTGCTAATTTAGAAACAAAATTATTATATTCAGGTCATTGTGCTCCAGGATTAGATGAGTTTGCAAAACTTGCTTTTACACATGGTGGTGGTATTTTATATGAAGAAAATAAAAACTATTGTGTTTTATCTAGTAACACAATAGCCAGATTTGAATCAATTGATGATGCTATTAAAGCAGTAAAAGAAGTAGATAAATCGATTAAACCTATTGTAGAAGTTAATGATCAAATTGAATTTGAAGAAGCCTTGTTTTCTAATGCACCGGTAATAAGACTTACTAGTACTAAAGATCAAGTTATTAAGAATTGTTCAATTATTAATAATGATAAAAAAATTCTTGAACTTCAATCGGAAATAGAGCTTAAACATTTAAGATTAACTGCAAGATTAGGTTATAAGTATATTATTATTCCTTCATTATCTGATGCTGCTAAAGCGTTACCTATTGATCTTAGTTTTTATAAACGCTTCAAAAAAGTTAAATAGTTTTTTTGCGTTTAAAGTTTATTCCAATTATTCCACCAATTGAACTAGTAAGTAAACAACATATACTTTTAATTACCCAAGATACATTAAAAGATTTAGTTATAATTTTAAATAAAAGAATGAATAATAATAGGATTAATGATACCATGAAGGAATTCATTAGTCCTTTTTCTTTGAAAATACGACTAATGTAAATACCTAAAATAAAAAATATTGTTATGGATACAAAAAAGGATAATATTTTTAAAGTATAACTAGAGATTTGAATGTTAGAAAAATAAATAATTGAAGTATAAATAATTGAAGAAATACTGGTAATAATAAGAAAAAAGAGATAAGATTTAGCAGTGTTTTTTATAAATTGCATTTTATCACCTATTTGATTATATTATGTTGAGGTAGATTTTAGAATGGAAAGTTATATTAATATTATAATTCGTACATTAATTGGATTTTTTAGTTTTTTTATACTAATGAGATTTATGGGGAAAAGAGAAGTAGGACAACTTAGTTTATTTGATTTAATTATTATTTTAAGTATAGCAGATCTTATGATTCTTGGAATTGATGATTTTGAAGGTGATATATTTTATAGTTTAATTCCTATGATTATTGTAGCTATAATTCAAATTATGATTTCACTATTATCTTTAAAGTTTGCTAAAATTAGAAATATTGTTGATGGCAAGTCTAGTTATATTATTATTGATGGTAAAGTTAATATAAATGAGATGAAAAAACAAAGATATAATATGGATGATTTATATACTCAGTTAAGAAGTGTTGGTATAAAATCAATTCAAGAAGTTGAAATAGCAGTACTTGAAACAAGTGGAAAGCTTAGTTCTTTTAAGAAAAAAGAAGATATAGATGCAAGTCTTCCTGTTATAGTAAGTGGTAAAATAGATTATATAATATTAAAAAGTTTAGGAAAAAATAAGGATTGGTTGTTAAATGAGTTATGTAAAAAAGGGTATCAATTAAATGAAATTTTAGGGGCTTGTGTAATTGATAATAAATTAGATATTGTGAAAAAAATAAATTATAATGGTTAATGAACTAGTTCACTTACCATTATATTTTTTTTTAAATAATTTAATAAAGCCTAATCCATTGAAAATTAAGACTATTAATAATGATAGAATAAAATTAAGTTTAAAGTATACAAGTAACTCTAAAATAAAAAATGTAATTATAAGTAAAAGAGTTATTGAAAAAAATTCATTCATATTAAGTTTCAATTTAGTTTTGTAAAAAACATTAATAGTTAAATATAAAGCAGATATTATAATAGAAATTATTACTGCATAAAGAATAGAATTAGTATTTATTATAGGAAAAAATGGTAAAGCTAATATTAATATTAGTCTTGATATATTGGATATAATTGAGTTAATTAATATAATTTTTACTTGTCCTATTGATTGTAAAATTGATGAACTTATAATTTGAAGATAGTAAAAAATAAAAATTATTGATACATTTTTTGCAAGAGCAGATCCAATACTTGTTTTAAATAGTAATTCCATAAAGTCTTTACTATAAAAATGTATAGAGATTAAACAAATTAAAGCTGGAAAAAGGGTAAATTCATAAGCTTTATTTAAGTAATAGTTTAGACTACTATAATTGTTTTTTGCATAAGCTTCTGAAATATGTGGGATTATGGCAGTAGATAAAGAAAATGGGATAAATGATATAATTGTTAGTAATGGAACAACATAGATATCAATAGTAGTATAAGTATTGTGAATAATTTCTTTAGAATAATTTAAGTATATTAAGATATTTGTATAAATAATTGGTTCAAGAAAATATGAAACGCTACCTATTATTCTAGATACAGTTAGATAAGAAGCTGTTTTATTTATTATTTTTTGTTCTCCATTTGTATTTTGATAGTGGATTAATTTCAATTTTCTTATGTTAATTAAACAAAATATAATTGAAGCAATTTCACCGATAGATAATGCAAGATATAAAAAAGAAGTAGCCATTATAATATTAATTTTTAATCCTATATAGATGCCGATTAATGAAAATATAGTTCTTGTTAGCTGTTCTAAAAATAAAGATGTAGAAGCTAACTTAACTGCTTTAATTCCATTAAGGTATCCTCTTAGGGCATCACTAATTCCAACAAGAGGAATTAAAAATGTTCCCATAAGTAGTGGAATAATTAATTCATCATCTTTTAAAAGATGTGTACTAATAAAATTGATTGAGCATAGGTAAATTATCATACATATGATAGATATTGTAGTAGTTGTTTTTATACCTTTTTTAAGTAGTAATTTTGGTGAGTATTGTTTTGAAGCTATTGCTTCTGAGACTAATTTTGAAATCGTATTATTCATTGAAAACCCTGAAATATTAATAAATAGTAGTAGAGTAGGATAACTTAAAGCGTACTTGCTCATACCTTCAAGACCTAAGGTTCTAGTTGTAATAATCTTACCAATCATTCCAATAATTTTTACAATTAATCCGGTAATGATAATAATTAAGGTATTTTTAAATAATTTATTTATTTTCATTTATATTCTTCCTTCTTAACTTATTAGTAAATTTTATGTAAAAAGTTAATTGTTTAGTCTTTTTACTTTAATTATATTTCTAAATTTGGTATAATATAATGTAAAGCAATAAAAAAAGAGGAGAAAATAGTATGAATTATAAAGATTATATTGCAATAGTAGAAGATTTTCCAATTAAAGGAATTTCATTTAAGGATATTACTCCATTACTTTCAAATGGAGAAATATTTAAATCAATAACAAAAGAAATCGCTGCTTATGCTAAAAAAGTAGGAGCTACTGTAATTGTAGGGCCTGAATCTCGTGGCTTTATTTTTGGATGTCCTGTTGCAGTAGAATTAGGATTAAGTTTTGCTCCTATTCGTAAACCTGGCAAATTACCTCGAGAAACTGTCAGCAAAGAATATTCGTTAGAATATGGTACAAATACATTATGTATGCATGCTGATGCAGTTAAAAAAGGTGATAAAGTTTTAATCGTTGATGATTTATTAGCTACTGGTGGAACTATTGGTGCAGCGGCTGAATTAATTTCATCATTAGGTGCTGAAGTTGTAGGCTGTGCATTTGTTGTTGAACTTACTGAATTAAAAGGTAGAGAAAAATTACCTGGTATTGATGTATTTGCATTAACTCAATATCCATATTAAAATATTAATTATTTACAACTAGAAAGGTGGTGAAATTATGGATAAACCTCATACAATTAATGATTTGGTAGAACTTGTTAGCCAATATTTAAATGAAGAAAATATTAAATTAATAGTAAAAGCATATGATGTTGCAAAGTCTTATCATGAAGGACAATATAGAAAATCAGGCGATCCATATATTCAACATCCTTTAGAAGTAACTTATATTTTAGGTACACTTAATGCTGGTCCTAATACACTTTGTGCAGGCTTACTACATGATGTATTAGAAGACACTGATATGACAAAAGAAGAAATGGCAGCTGAATTTAATGCGGAAGTTGCAGAAATTGTTGATGGTGTAACTAAAATTAGTAAGCTTAAATATCGTACTAAAGAAAAAGCTCTAGCATCGAACCATGAAAAATTACTAATTGCAATGTCTAAAGACATTCGTGTAATTTTAGTTAAGTTAGTAGATAGACTTCATAATATGCGTACGATTGAATTTCAACCAGAAGATAAAAGAAAACGTATTGCAAAAGAAACATTAGATTTGTATGCTCCACTTGCTCATCGTTTAGGGATGTATCGTTTAAAAGCTGAACTTGAAGATTTAAGTTTTAAGGCTATTGACCCTGAAACATATCATGAAATTTCTTCTGATATTGTTTCTAAGAAGAGTGAACGAGAAGATGATATTGAAGCAATGAGAAAATTACTAGTGGAAATGCTAGAAAAAAATAATATTGGTAATTATCAAATTAAAGGCCGTATTAAAAATATTTATAGTATTTATAATAAAATGGTAACAAAGAGTAAACGTCTTGATGATATTTATGATTTGTTAGCTTTAAGAGTAATTGTAAATTCTGTTGGTGATTGTTATCATGTTTTAGGTTTAATCCATAGTATTTGGACACCACTGCCTAAAAGATTTAAAGATTATATTGCAGTTCCTAAGACTAACCTTTATCAATCGCTTCATACGACAGTTGTAGGTGCTGGTGGTAAAATTTTCGAAGTACAAATTAGAACTTATGAAATGGATAATGTAGCAGAACTAGGGATTGCTGCTCACTGGGCTTATAAAGAAGGAAGTGGATATTCTTCTGAAAAAGAACAAAAGGAAATTGGTCAAAAGCTAAAATGGTATAAAGAACTTGGATCAATTTTGGAGAGTTCTGAACGTGATGATCCTTTAGATACATTAAAGGATGATTTATTCTCTGCTAGTGTTTATGTTTTTACACCTACTGGTGATGTTTATGATTTTCCAAATGGATCAATGCCTTTAGACTTTGCATATCGAATTCACTCAGAAGTAGGTAATAAAACTGTTGGAGCTATAGTAAATGGTAAAATTGTACCATTATCTTATAAATTACAAACTGGTGATGTCGTTGAAATTAAAACTTCAAAAAGTACATCTGGGCCTACTGAAGCTTGGCTTAAGTTAGTAAAAACTGCTCATGCTAGAAATAAGATTAAAACTTATATTAACAAAAAACAACGTGATAATTTTATTGCAGTTGGACTTGCTGAACTTGAAAAAGTTTGTAAAACTAAAGAATATGATATTAAATTAATTGATGAGAAAGTAATTAAAGAATTTTTCTCTAAATTAAATATAAAAACTTTTGAAGATTTATGTTGTGAAATAGGAAAAGGTACTATTTCTGCTCAAGCTTCACTGAATAGAATTTTATGTATAACTGATGTAAAACTTGATGATGCTTCAGCTCTTAAGCAATATAGTGAAGATACAATGTCTTCAAGAGAACATAAGAGTTCTAAAAATGATTATGGTGTTTATGTTGATGGACTTCCAAAAGCACAAGTAAAACTTGGAAATTGTTGTCAACCTGTGTTTGGTGATACTATTTATGGTTATATTTCAAAAGGCTATGGTATTGTAATTCATCGTGAAGGTTGTCCAAATATGTTAAAATCAGATCAAGAAAGATTTATTAATGTTAAATGGGACTTAATGTTTAGTGGTAAAGTATTTAATACAACATTAAAAGTTTTCGCAAGAGATCGTCGTAATTTAACTGCTGATATGATTAATACGTTAAATTATTGTAATGTTACAATCTTATCGGTTACTTCAACTAAAACAAAAAATGAAGAATGTCTTGCAAAGTTTAAGTTACAAGTAGCAAATTTAGAAGATTTAAATCGTGCTATTTTAGCACTAAATAAAATGCCAGAAATGTATTCTGTAGAAAGAATTTTTAAATAATATGAAAGTAATTGTACAAAAAGTTTTAAGTGCATCTTGCACTGTTGATAATAAAATAACAGGTAAAATTGATCAAGGTTTTATGCTTTTAGTTGGTTTTACTCATTCAGATACCATTGAAAATGTAAAAAAGATGGCTAAGAAAATAGTTGGTCTTCGTATTTTTGAAGATGAATGTGGTAAAATGAATTTAAGTATCAATGATGTTAAAGGTGAAATATTATCTATTTCGCAATTTACATTATATGGTGATTGCAATAAAGGAAATCGTCCTTCATTTGTAAATAGTATGTCTCCAGAACCTGCCATTAAATTATATAAACAATTTAACGAAATATTAAGAGATGAATATAATATGGTTGTTGAAGAAGGTATTTTTGGTGCTCATATGATTCTTGATCCAATTTGTGATGGACCTGTCACAATAGAGTTGGAATTTTAAGATGGAAAGAAAAGTAATTTTAGATTTTATTGGTCAGAATTTTGAGAGTTTATCTAATATTAAATTTAAACAAATGACAGTATTTGTTTATGGTAAAGATTATCCATCTGATTCTTTAGGTGGTAAAATATTAGATGGTAAACAGCTATTTGCGTATGATGTAAAACTACCTAGAATTTATTTAAAAAAGTTCCCACTTGAAAAGATGTTTGATGGACTATTAGCTTTTTGTGGGGATTTAGATAAACTTAATATATTTAGTAAAAATGATTTTAACTTTGAATTAGAAGAAGTATATTCTAATAAGAATATTCAAGATTTAAGTTTTAATTATTTATATTTATATCCGGTTATTAAAGATAATTTAACAATTGGATCAATTATTATTTATGCTGATGAATATAATGTTGATTTTAAAATCAGTCCTTCATCTGTTACTTTACTATTTAATAGTTTAGTTGATTTAGAATTAGTAAGTTTTAAACAAAATGTTATTAATAATTTACTTGATGAAAATAATTTATATTATTGTATAAAACATACTAATAATCAATATGTTTATTTATCCAATAATTTATGTGATAAATTTAATGTTAAAAATCCAGTTAATGAAAATGATGAAATAGTTAATTTATTTATTAATCACCATTTAGTGAAGAAAGCAAATCTTAAGTTTCCATATGAAGATTATTTTATTTATTCAGTAGATAAGGATGATTTTGATGATAAAAAAGATAATTATTTACATGTTTCGTCACTTAATAAAGTAGGGTTATCAACTAATTTTACTTTAATAATTGTTGATTATAGTCAAAAAACTAATGACTTTATGGGGTTTGTTGAATCTTTACATTTACTTGATAAGTATTATGTTTGTGCATGTGAAGATGGATTTTATATGCTTGCAATAGATAAAAAGATTAAGAAAACTGATGTAAAGAAGCTACTAAAAGGTATTGATAGTTTCTATATTACTTTATCAGCTCCTACTGATGTAAATAATAAAATGGACTTTACAAAAGTTATTAAATATTTAAAAGAAGTTAGACCTACTGAGTTTATTTATCATGAGTATTTGACTTATATTAATTATTTATGTAATGATGCATTTGAATTAAATAAGAGTAAATATCAATTTAATGAAGTTGTATCTTCAAAAGATTCAACTATTAAAATACCTTTATTAAACTATGTATCTAGAGGATTTAAACATTTAGAAAATAGTTTAGAATATGAAAGAGTTGCAGTTAATAAGCTTAATAAATATATTAAAGAAAATAAAAATGAATGTTTTATTGCACTAGAAAGCATTAGTTTATTGAAAAGAAAAGTAATTGAAATATATAAAAAATATCAAAATAAAAACATTCCATTATCGATTATTGTTCATTATGATAAAGAGACTACTAAAGTAGATTTATATAATGCTTTGAGTCTTTGTAAACTTTATGGTATTAAAACTTTTGCGGATAGTAGTGTGTATTTAAATTTAAGTATTATTGATACAATGGAATTATTTGACGGATGTTATGTTCATAAAGAAGAATTTGAAGGTCTTATGAAAATGGAGAATAAATTTATAAATATGTTTGTTACTTATTTTTATAATGATTCTAAAATTATTATTTTTGAAAAAACAAATGATAAAGAATTAAATAATCGTTATGAAGATGATTTAATTTATTTTGTAAAAGAAAGTGTAGGAAAGTAAAATGCAAGAAAATTCAAAAAAGATAATTGAATTTATAAAGTCAATATTTTTACCAAGAAAAATGGCAAAACATATGAATATGCCTTTTTTACTGGCTTTATTAATCTTACTAGTTTCATCGTGTTTAAACATTGTTACTTCTAATACAAGAGCAGGAAAAGATACAGAGGCAGCTTTAAAGTTCCCTGCATTATTTGAAGAGTTACCTGATGATTTAGTTTTAACAGAAATGACAACAAATGAACAAATCACTAGATTTACGATTGAAGAAGAAGTGTATAAACTTGAAGTAAGTTATAATAAAGAAATTATTGAAGTAGATAGCCCTGCTAAATATTTAAAAGCAGATAAAAATGGTGTTTACCATGGCGAATATTTAAAAGATGATAAAACTGTTGATGTAACAGTTGTTGTAGATGATACATTGTATTCTGTTTATGGGACACTTGATGATCCTGCGTATGTTGAATTCTTTGATATTGAAGGTTATTTACAACAAGACAAAAAAGAAAATACTGAATATGTTTTATATGTTTTAACTTTAGATAATTTGTTCTATTTATTTGACTTAGATCAAATAAAAGATGGTAAGAGTACAAAAGCTCCAACTAATAGTGTTTTATTTGAAACTAACGATAAAGGAGAATTAAAGCATTATCTACCACTTGATGAAAGTGAATTAACTATTAATCAATATGGTGATTTTGATACTACTAAGTGGACTAGACTTGCAACAAGCACTGATAAAATTGATTTTACTGCAAGCGAAGAACACTTTAACGAATTAGGATTAAGTATTTCTTATGAACAATATCTTGCAATGGTAGGTGAAATTACTCCTGCATATCGTCGTCTAAAGAATCTTACTAACGCTTTATATGGTGGTGCTATTTCATATAGTTATTTAGAACTTAATGGACTTGATGTAGAAGTATTTAATACATCAATTAATACATTCCAAAAAGATTTTAAGAATGCTTTAGTTGTATATAATGCTGGAATATTAAAAACAACAAGTTTAATTGTTTCGTTTGTAATTACATTATTCTTCCCATTGTTATTATCTTCAATTACATGGATAATGTCTAGAAGTTTCTATATGAATAAATTCCGTCAATATTATGCTATTTGTTCAATGTGCTTTGGAATGACGACAATTATTGCGTTAATTGCAGGGTTCTTTGTAAGTTATACTGAAATTTCTTTTGCATTACTTGTTATTGCAAGTATATATTATATTGTTGCTACATTTAGAATTAATACTATGGATGATGATAATAACAATAATGATAAAGAAAAGAAAGTTCAAAAAGAAAAAGAACCAATTAAATATTCTAAGATCTCTGATGATACATCAATTATCGGATAATCTTTAAATTAAAATTATGAATAAAATAAAATATCCTTCATACAATTAATTAGGTATGGAGGTTATTTTATGAAAAAAAATCAAATTGCATTATTATGTTTAACTGCTGTTGTTATGTTAGCTGTATGGTATATTAAATCACCACTTAATATTAATAAAGATGATGATAATTCTGTAATTGTTAGTGGTGAATCAACAAGACTTGATGCATTAAAACAAATGCGAGAAGCACTTCGTCAAGAAAGAAGTATTGAAGTTGCTGCTTTGGATAAAGTAATTGCAAGTGAGTCTAGCACAATTGCGCAAAAGAATTATGCAATTAATGAAAAACAAACTATTTCAGATATGACAGAAAAAGAAGTGCTAATGGAGCTTTCCATCATTAATTTAGGATACACTGATGCTTTTGTTCATCAAACTGATGCTGGTGTTGAAGTGTTGGTGGTAGCTGATATTTTGTCTGAAACTGAAGTGATTGAAATAATGAATTTAACTTATAATAGTTTTATTACAGAAACAGTTGTAGTAACATTTAAGGCTGCAACTGAATTTAAATAAAAAATACACAGAATGATTCTGTGTTTTTTCCTGTTAATGGAGGTCTTATGAATTATTTTAGATATAATGTAAAAGCAAAAGAATCAGGGAAAAATTTGAAAGAATGGTTACTATCGTTTAATCTTGCAAAAAATAAAATTAATTATTTAATTGATAATAAATGTATTTCTATTAATCAAGAAATAGTTTATAAACGAGATTACTTATTAAAGGAAAATGATGAAATATTAATTGATATTTCTAACTATGAACAAATTGATTATTTACCTTTAAGATATAATTTAGATATTATTTATGAAGATGAATATTTATTAGTAGTAAATAAACCTAAAGGAGTAATTATATATCCTGAAAATAAAGAATTATCAAATACGATGGCTAATTATATTTCCTATTATTATACAAAAACTAATCAAAATAAAACGATTAGACATGCACATCGTTTAGATACAGATACTACTGGATGTTTAGTTTATGCGAAAGATGTTATTACACATAGTTATTTGTCTAATTTATTTGAAAATGGTAAAGTTAAAAAAGAATATAATGCTTTAGTATATGGTATAATAAAGGAAAGTGGTAAAATTGAAACACCAATTTCTAGAAATCGCCATAATAATTCAATGATGGTATCTAAAAGTGGGCTAGATGCGCTTACTTTATTTAAGCCAATGAAATATTATAATGGTAATACTTTATTAAATGTAGAAATTAAAACAGGTAGAACTCATCAAATTAGAGTACATTTATCTTCAATAAAACATCCATTATTAGGAGATAAGATGTATGGTAAAGATGACGATATAGAAAGAGTGATGTTACACTGTAACCATATTGGATTTGTACATCCAATACTAGGATACTGGGTAGATTTCTATGCTAATATGCCACAAGATATGAAGAAATATTTAGGAGAATAAAATGAAACTTATTAATAAAATTTTTAAAACTATTGGTTTAATGTTTGTATTAATTTTTATTGTAACATTATATGGTTGTGAAATGGATGGAATTACATCAACTCAACTAACATCACCTGATTTTACTGTTTTAGTAGATGATAGAAATGTTACTGTGTTTATTGAAGATACAATAAATGCAGATAGTTATTATTTATATGTTTATCAAAATAATGGATTAAAAGGTAAATATGCTATTTCAGAAGAAGAAGCATTAATGGGATTTGAAGTATATTTAGGTTATGGGGAGTTTGAACTTGCAGCTCAAGCTGTTTCACAATCTACAATGTATACAGATTCTTTACTTTCTGATAAGAAAGATATTGTTTTAACTAAAAATACTTCATCACATACACACGTTTATATAGATGGTGTTTGTGAATGTGGACAAAAAGATCCAAACGGTTCTGTTGTATCTAAATACACTATTTCTTATGTATTAAATGGTGGTGTTTTATCAAATGATGCTCCAACAGTTTATACAGTTGGTGAAACAGTATTCTTAATTGATCCTACAAAAGATAATAATACATTTGAAGGTTGGTATCTTAATACTGATTTTAGTGGTGAAAAAATAAGTGTTATTTCAAATAAAACTACTGGTAATATCACTTTATATGCTAAATGGACTAGTACTATTTCATATACTGGTTATTATGAAGATGCAAATAATTTAGAAGGTGCAGCTTTAAAGAAAGCTTTAAGAACTATTATTTCAACAGGATTTAAAGGTCTTACTTATGGAGATTTAAGATATAAATTACCTTATACTGATGCTTCATTAACTGATTCATCAAAGATGTTACTACTTTTCTCACATCATGAAGTAGAAGCTAAATGGGATAGTGCTACTACATGGAATCGTGAACATGTATGGCCAAAGAGTAAAGGTTGGTTTAATGAAGATGGTGCAGGTTGTGATATTCATCATATTAGACCTGAAAATGTCTCTGTAAACAGTATTCATGGTAATTTACCTTACGGTGAAGTAACTAATGGTAGTGCTGTTAAATGCTGCGGCGAAGTTGTTGCGTATAAGACAAGTACGTATTTTGAACCGCTTGATGATTTCAAAGGTGATGTAGCTAGAATTATTTTCTATTTATTAGTTAGATACTCTCAATCTGATTCTTATCCAATTACTAAT
>JAEIGA010006794.1_pt1 | contig 17385 bp, 14 predicted proteins | sample 9270691 | NCBI WGS metagenome assembly JAEIGA01 (sample SAMN17057246, study PRJNA624740) | gut metagenome | biome: biome; isolation source: fecal sample | host: Bos grunniens | place: China: Xizang | collected 2019 | reverse complement strand
TATTATAGGAGGCGCTCACTGATGGGTAGAGATGTTATTATCGCTTGTGACTTTGCAAGCAAAGAAAGCTGTATGAATTTCCTTGACAATTTCAAAGAGGAAAAACCTTTTGTTAAAATCGGTATGGAGCTTTTCTATGCAGAAGGTCCCGAAATTGTAAAAGAAATCAAAGCAAGAGGTCATAAGATTTTCCTTGATCTTAAGCTTCATGATATTCCCAACACAGTTAAGAAGGCAATGTCCGTGCTTTCAAGACTTGATGTTGATATGTGCAATCTTCACGCAGGCGGAACTGTTGCAATGATGGAAGCTGCAATTGAAGGTCTTACAAGACCCGACGGCACCCGTCCTATGCTTATCGCCGTAACACAGCTCACTTCAACAAGCCAGGAAAGAATGGAAAACGATCTTCTTATCAGCAAGCCTCTTGACGAGGTTGTTATGCACTATGCACTCAATGCAAAGAAAGCAGGTCTTGACGGCGTTGTTTGCTCACCCCTTGAATCAGGTAAGGTTCACGCACAGTGCGGCGATGATTTTGTAACAGTTACTCCCGGTGTTCGCTTTGCAGGCGGAGATATCGGCGATCAGGTAAGAGTTACAACTCCCGCTCAGGCAAAGGAAATCGGTTCAGACTATATTGTTGTGGGCAGACCCATAACAGCTGCAGAAGATCCCGTTGCCGCATATGAAAGATGCATTGAAGAATTTGTAGGTTAATCAATAAAAATAAATAGGAGAATGAAACAATGAAAGAACTTATTGCAAAAGATTTACTTTCCATCAAAGCCGTATTTTTCAGACCCGAAGAGCCCTTTACCTGGGCAAGCGGCATCAAAAGCCCCGTTTATTGCGACAACAGACTCACTCTTTCAGATGTAAAGGTTCGTACAGATGTTGAAAACGGACTTGCACAGCTTATCAAAGAAAACTATGCAGATGCTGAAGTTCTGATGGGCACAAGCACAGCTGGTATTGCTCACGCTGCAATCACCGCACAGATTCTCGGTCTTCCCATGGGCTATGTCCGTTCAGGTGCAAAGGACCACGGCAGAAAGAACCAGATCGAAGGCAAGCTTATTCCCGGTCAGAAAGTTGTTGTTGTTGAAGATCTTATTTCAACAGGCGGCAGCGTTATCGAGGTTGTTGAAATTCTTCGTGAAGCAGGTGCAGAAGTTCTCGGTATCGTAAGCATTCACACCTACGGTATGCAGAAGGGTCTTGACAGACTTGCAGCAGCAAATGTCAAGAACATCAGCCTTACCGACTTTGACACAGTTGCAAAGGTTGCAGCTGCAGAAGGATATATCAAGCCTGAAGATATTGAAAGACTTATTGCTTTCCGTAATAATCCCAGCGACGAGAGCTGGATTAACGGTTAAGAGGTGCGGATATGAGAAGTTTGATTGATATAATGGAGCTTTCTGTTGCTGAAATAGATGAGCTTATTGATGTTGCTCAGGATATAATTGCAAACCCTGAAAAGTATTCTGAGAAGTGTAAGGGTAAGAAACTTGCAACTCTTTTCTTTGAGCCTTCAACAAGAACCCGTCTGAGCTTTGAAGCCGCTATGTATGAACTTGGCGGAAACGTTCTCGGTTTTTCAGAGGCACAGAGCAGTTCAGCTTCAAAGGGCGAAAGCGTTTCGGATACCGTGCGTGTGGTAAGCTGTTATGCCGATATCATCGCAATGCGTCATCCCAAAGAGGGTGCTCCCTATGTTGCGTCACTTAAATCAGGTGTTCCCATTATCAATGCAGGCGACGGCGGTCATAATCATCCCACCCAGACTCTTACAGACTTGCTTACAATCCGCAGGGAAAAGGGCAGATTTGATAATCTTACAATCGGTCTTTGCGGTGACCTTAAATTCGGCAGAACAGTTCATTCTCTTATTAATGCTATGTCGCGTTACAGCGGAATAAAATTCATCCTCATCTCACCCGATGAGCTTAAGGTTCCTGACTATATCAAGGTGGAAACCCTCGATGCAAAGAACATTGAGTATGTAGAATCCCGTACACTTGAAGATGTTATGCCTGAACTTGATATTCTTTATATGACAAGAGTTCAGGGAGAACGTTTCTTCAATGAGGCAGACTATATCAGATTGAGAGATACATATATCCTTACAAATGAAAAGCTTTCAAATGCAAAGAAAGACCTTTGTATAATGCATCCGCTGCCCAGAGTTAATGAAATTTCCGTTGGTATTGATGAGGATCCCAGAGCTTGCTATTTCAAGCAGGTACTTAACGGGAAGTATGTCAGAATGGCACTTATTCTTAAGCTTTTGGAGGAATCAAAGAAATGATTATAGGTCAACTTATAGACGGAATAGTGCTTGACCATATAACGGCAGGCAAGGGAATGGAAATTTATAATATTCTCAAGCTCGGAGAAATGGAATGCATGGTTGCTGTTGTTACTAATGCAGACAGCATCAAGATGGGCAAAAAGGATATAATCAAAATCAGTGCCCCTATCGAGCTTGATCTTGATATTCTCGGTTATCTTGATCCCGGAATAACCGTTAACATTATCAAAAACGGCGAGAGAATAAAGAGAGAAAAGCTTTCTTTACCCGATTATGTAAGCGGAGTTATCAAGTGCAAAAACCCCAGATGCATAACCTCTGTTGAGCAGGAGCTTGAGCATAAATTCAAGCTTACTGACCGTGAAAACAAGGTTTACCGCTGCATCTATTGCGAAAGCAAAGCAAAAAATTAATAAATTAAAGAGGCTGAAACCAGCCTCTTTTTGCTTTTGAAATAAAAATAAAAAGGAGAAATATTATGCTTAAATTCATATCCTTTATTTTGGCATTTATTATTTCTTTGCCTTCCTATGCTTTCAGCTTTATGCCGAAAAATATTGAAGATAATTTTACTGTTGCAGGTGAAGGGTATTCTGACGGAAGGATTTCGGTTAACGGCGAAAAGGTTACGACTGAAAAAAGCGAAGATGAAATAATATGTTTCAATTTCGGCAGCATTAAAACAGATTGGTTCAATTATTACGGAATAAAATATAAATCCGATGCCTGCATCAAAGGTGAGATAACCTATGCTGTGAAGAATAAGGAGTATACCGAAGAATTCTTCCTTGAGCCTTGCGAAGAAGCAAAGAGTTTTTACAGCTTCATTGACGGATGTCTTGATAAAAGAAAGGCAAACGGAATTTGCAGAATTTCCTTTAAATCATTAAATAAGGAAAGAGCAGAATTCACTCTTTTGGGTATAGGTCTTTTTAACCGTGAAGTGCCTGAAAAATATGTTTATATTGAAAGCAACGGATATAAGCTTGGTGTTAATCTCGATTGGGGCGGTGCACTTTCTTATCTTGAAGATACGGATTCTGATGTTCAGGCAGTTGAAAAGGACGGCAGAATTTTTGTTGATTCAAACGCTTCGGAAAGATACGGCGTAAAAAGTGTCAACAATAATGTAAACCTGATTAACCGACATGACCCCGGAAGACTTGTTCAGCAGTCATATTACGGAACCTGGGATTATGAATGCGGCGAGTATATGGGGCAAAAATGGAATTATAATCCCGTTCAGGGCGGTAATCAGTTCAGCGAAAGCAGTAAAATAGTTGACCTTATATGTGATGAAAATTCAATTTATATTAAATGCAGACCTCTTGATTGGGCGAAATCCGCAGAGGACATTACTCCTTCATATATGGAAGCAACATACTCAATCAGCAAAGGTCTTGTTAATGTTTCATGCAGATTTGTTGATTATTCGGGCTATGCGGGGGTACACACAACTCAGGAAAAACCTGCCTTTTATTGCATAGAGCCGTTCAACAGATTTGTTTATTATTCGGGAGATAAACCCTGGACGGGTGATGAAAACCTTTCTTATGAGAACAAGCTCATTTTCTGGCCCGATGCAGGTTATCCGTATTTCAATTCAACTGAAAATTGGTCGGCATTTATCGGCGAATATGATGACAGCTTCGGAATCGGACTTTATGTGCCCAACGAAGCATCGTTCCTTGCAGGTGTTTATGAAAGAGAAAAAACAACCGCAACAGACCCGTCAGTTGATGTTACAACATCTTATATTGCTGCTGTTGAATGGTGCGATTTTGAAAGTTATACACCTATGGAATACAGCTATTATATCTCAACGGGAACGACTTCGGAAATGCGTTCAAACTTTGAAACAATCCGCAGTTAAAGGAGCATAAATATGAAAAAGATTATTTCAATTTTTCTTATTGCAGCTTTGCTTTTCGGAGGCTTTGTTATGGCAAATGCATCTCAGGCCGAAACAAAACTTTATGATATTTACGGCAGCAACATGCTCTTTCAGCAAAAAGAACAAGCGGTTTTTGCGGGAACGGGTAATGGCGGTGGCGTAATTGATGCAGAGCTTTTTAATTCAGCAAATGAGCTTATTGCAAATGGGAAAAGCACAGTAAACGCCAACGGCACCTTTGAGGTTTCGTTTACTGCTCCTGCGGGCGGCTATGAAGAATACACGGTTATTCTGAAAGCTGACGGAACGGAATTTACAAGGCTTGAAAATGTTGTTTTCGGTGAGCTTTGGCTTGCAAGCGGGCAGAGCAATATGCAGTATCCTCTCGCTCAGGCAAAGCACGGCATTGAAATGATGGCAAATCAGCAGAAGCTGAGCAAGTGGCTCAGGGTTTTGCTGGTGCCTGCCTATAACGAATATAAAGGCTCGGTTGAGCTTCTTCCCGCCGACCCGCAGGAGGATGCAATCGGTTCGGAGTGGATAACAGGGGAAAACGGCAAAGTTTACGGCATGAGTGCTGTTGCATATTTCTTTGCGAAAAAAATGATGGACGAGCTTGATATGCCTGTGGGAATTCTTAATGCTTCTTTGGGCGGCACAGTTATACGCTCATGGATTTCACGCGAGGCTATTGACGGCAATGAGCAGGTTAAAAAGATTCTTGAAGAAAAAAATTGCTATATAGAAAAGTCTGAATGGAAAGAATCAGGCGGCAATGTTTACGGCGACATGACAGTAAACTATAACACGAAAATTGAGCCGCTTAAGCGTTTCCGACCTTCGGGCATGATCTGGTATCAGGGCGAAAGCGAACTCATGGGCGGATTTACCGCCGATGAATACAGGGCGCAGTTTGATTTGCTTCAAAGCTTATATTCGGAGCTTTTCGGCTATGAAGATGAGCTTATGCCCGTGGTTTATACCCAACTTGCGGCTTTCGTTTATCGCGAAGAACCGTCGGAGTTGCTTGAATTCAATATCGGATTTACCGAAATGGAAAATGAAACGAGAAGAAGCATAACGGTTTATGATGTCCCACTCACATTTATTCCTGCGGCGGGTCCAATACACCCCGAAAACAAAAAGGAATTCGGCGAGAGAATGGCGGGCGTTGCGCTTGACTTTGTATATGGCAGAGATAACAATTTTGTTGTTCCAACGGTAAAAAGTGCGGAAGTCAAAGGTTCGGATGTTTATGTTACTTTCGAAAATGTTGGTGACGGTCTGATTATAAACGGAGAAAAGCCTGACGGATTTGCTGTTTGCGCAAGTGATGGAATATATGTTAGGGCGAATGCTGAAATCATTTCAAAAGATACGGTAAGAATCAGGAGCGATGAAGTGGAAAAACCCGTTTCCGCTACATATGCTTATGCGTTGGTAAATCTGAATGCAAATCTTTATTCATCATCAGACGGCGTTCCCGTTCTTCCCGTATGCCAGTTTGAAACTTCAAAAATTGAAAATGCCCATTATTGGTGTGAAAGACCGTGGGTTGACTGTGAGCAGGCTTTAACATGGCATACCCATAACGATTCGGATACAAAATATTATGACTCATGGAAAACCGAAAATGCAGAGCTTGAATACAGCAAGGAAAAATGCATTGATGTTGTCGGCGCAGGCAGTTTTATTGCAAGTCCCGTATTCGGCTTTGATGAGGGTGATAAAACAGTAAAATTTGAAGATACCGATTATGATTACTCGGATTATTCGAAAGTTTCATTTTTGGTTCGTAATAACGGCAGCGAAAATATAAGTCTTGATATGCTGAAAATTTATACGGATACAAAGATATGGTATTCACCAAAGGTAAGCGGAACAAATGATTCAACTGCAGTGATTCCCGCTGACGGAGAATGGCATAAGATTACTCTTGAACTTGATTCTCTGTATCTTTTCGGTAATGAATGCGGATTTACATTTTCAAATGAAAGACTTAAAAAGGTAAGAGAAATGAAATTCTGTTTCTCTTCTGAAGGGAATGCAGACATAAGCCTTGATGAATTCAGATTTACACCGTCAAATGAAAAAGCAGGCATACGTTTTGAGGCAAAAATAAAAGATGCCGACAATATGCTTGAATTTATTTCAGCAGTTTTTGTCAGCACTCTGGGTGCAATATTTAACATGTTTTAATAAAAATGGCACGGTTTTAAACCGTGCCATAATTTTTCAATTAAATTCTATTCCGCTTAATTCTCGGATTTGCTTCATAACCCTGCTGACTTGTAAAGCTCTTTCGCTTGTCACGAGGTAATGTTCATCGCTTGGATTTGCTATAAAACGCTCAAAGCCGACAGCTTCGTATCCCATAAGTCTTTCTTTCTCAACATCACCGATAATCTCTTGTGTATCAAGGGAATTGGGAACTAAATTTATATTGGTGAGCTTTGAAATTGACTCGATTTTTATTGTTCCCTCATCTCCGAAAATCTGCGAGCCCAATCTGTCTTGTCCAAGCTTGGAATATGTAAAGTTAATCAGCTTGTCAGGGTAAACAAGAGAGGCTGAACCGCTTCCGTCTGCACCGCTGTCCATAAAGTGAGCGCAGGCGGTTATTTTTTCGGGCATTCCGAATAAATCGAGTGCAGGGTATACGCAATATATACCCAGATCCATAAGACAGCCCGTTGCAAGAGCAGGGTTGAAGATGTTGGGAAGCTCGCCTCTTTTATATGCAGGATATTTTGATGAAAGCTGTGAAAAATCAAAATGCGCGCTTGTGATTTTTCCTATTTTGCCCAAGGCATTTTTCAGCAAATCTCTTGCGGGGTTGAACATATACATGATTGCTTCGCAGTATATGAGTCCTTTATCCTTGGCGAGTGCTTGTAATTCCTCAAGCTCTTCGGGTTCAACGGTAATCGGCTTTTCACATATAACGTGCTTGCCGTTTTCGAGCATCAGCTTTGACTGTTCATAGTGCAAACGGTTGGGGCTTGCGATATAAACAGCCTCAAAATCGCCCTTTGCAAATTCATTAATATCCGTGAAAACCTTACCTATATTATTGCTTTCAGCAAATTTGTTTCCGCTTTCAACAGTTCTGGAATAAACTGCAACAAAATCCGAGTTGCAAAGCATTCTTGCACCGTCTATAAAAGATTTTGCAATCCAGCCCGTTCCGATAACTCCGTATCGCATATTAAAGCTCCTTTGCCATTACGGTTCCTCCGCAAGCAGTTAATATCTTGCGAAAACCGTTTCTGTTATAAAATCTGATTGCATCCGTGTTTCCCGAACCTACTATGAGCATAATTCCGGGAACACCCTTTGCTTTGAGATTATCGCAAAGCATGGTTAACATTTTTGAGCCGTATCCGCCGTTTCTGCATTGCTTGTTAAGGTCAATGTGGAGATGGGCGGGATATTTTTTTGAAAAAATTCCTGTTCCGAGCACTTCTCCCTGAACCTCAATATAATTCTGCAATCCTGTTTTTTTGATTTTTTTCAGATAAGGTGCAAAGTCTTTCTTGAATCTTTTGAAATTTTCACTGCACAGTATATACCCTTGCGCTCTGTCTTCTTCATCAACCAGAACAAGTGCGTTTCTGCCTTCTTGCTCGATATAATAATCGCAGAATGCAGAAAGGATATATTCTCTGATTTCAGGGTTTGTCAGAGCTGCTTTGGGACCTGTGTTCAGACAAACCTGCTGAACATCTGATTTGTATTTTTCTTCATATGGTCTGATAACAAACATGGTTATTCTCCGATTGAAACTGTAAATTCTTTTTCTCCGCTGAATTCTTCACAAATTCCGCAGCAATCAAACACTGCTTTTATTGAAGAATCGGCAAAAACTTTAACTGTTGCTTTCCCGTCAGCTTTCTTATATTCAACTGAAACGATTCCGTTTTCGGTTGTAATATGACCTTTTGCATAGTTCATGCCGTCAACAAAGCGGGGTGAGATAACAACTTTTTCATATCCGTAGCTGTTTTTCGGTTGCATAATTCCGAGAAGATACATGAATATATATTTTGTTGCAGCGCCGAACATCGGGTGGTTTCTTGAATCTCTGCCCGACCAGTTTTCCCAGATTGTTGTTGCACCGTTTCTTGCCATATATGCAAAAGAAACATCCTTATCGCTTGTAAGAAGGTCAAAGGCGGTTTGAGCCTGACCTTGCTCGAACAGATAGCCGGTAAGAACTTCAGTTGCAATGATGCCTGTATCAAACATACCGAGCTCTCTGTATTTTTCAAAAACATTCTTTTTGGTTTGTTCTGTGCCTAAACCAACCTGAAGAGCGAGGCAGGAAGAACCCTGAACATCACCGAGATATGCATGCTGATGAGGGCTGAAATATGCAACATCAACAGCGTGCTTGACTCTTTCGATTCTTTCTGCAAGATGAGAAACTTCGCTTTCTCTGCCGAGAATCTGTGCAGCTTCGGTTACCTGCTGCATGAATCTTATGTAAAGGCAGGTGTTAACATATGTTTCGGGGATTTTTATCGGGTCAGGGGTGCACCAGTCACCAAGGCACCAGCCGTCAGGCTCTTCTTTGCAAACAAGACTGTTTTCGCTCTTTGATTCAAGATAATCAAGAAAATGGAGCATTCTGGGGAAGAATTCATTGAGCAAATCCTTATCTGCATACATTTTATAGAATTTATAAGGAACCTCAATCATTGCACCGCCCCATCCTGAAGGGCCTCCGCCGCCGCCCATCCAGGGTGCGGTATGGGTTACGTGACCTGTGATTTTGCATTGTGAGTCAGCAATGTCATAAAGCCATTTGCGGAAAAATTCTTTGCTGTCGAGCATCATCATTGCTGCTTCACAGCAAAGCTGACCGTCACCCGTATAGCCTAAACGCTCGCGGTGAGGGCAGTCTGAAGGAACACCGCAATGCATGTTTGCAAGCTGGGTTCTTATATATGCATTATAAAGCCAATTGAGATTTTCGTTATCGCTTTCAAAAGATGAAGAAACGGGGCAATCGGAATGAACAACATCAACTCTGACGGGTTCAGCATCGCCTTCGATTCTGAAATATCTGAAGCCGTGCCATGTGAAAAGAGGAATATATTCACGGTCTGTGCCGTCGGTAATGAAAATTTCAGTCTGATAGCCTTCTTCAAACTTCATTCCGTACCAGGGGCGTTCATCGTAAATTTCTTCAGCATAGCTTACGGTTATTTTTTTGCCTTTTTCCGGACATTTGATAACTGCATATCCAACGGTGTTTTCGCCTGCATCATAAAGCTTGGTTTTGCCTTCATCTTTTAAAAGAACAGGATTGAGTGAACGTATAACCTTATCTGAAGGTGAAGTCTGAATATAAAATTCGCTTTCGGGTGCGGGAATAACGGTGCTTTCAGCAAAGTCTGCTCCGCTGTATCCGTTCATATCATAACCCGCGGGATAGAGAGTGTAGTCCGCTTCTTCGCCGTAATAAAGGTTGTTTTCAAGAACAAATCCCTTGTGACAAAGTGTTGTTTCATCGCAGAGAATGTTTCCGCTTTCTTTTTCGATTACATAGCAAAGCTTCGGTGTTCCGAAATCAACAACACCTTCCGCCATTCTTTTTATCTGATGATAATAGCCGTTGCCGAGCATAACAGCGAGTGTGTTTTCACCGTCAATCAGATATTCGCTTATATCGTATTTCATGCAGTATATTCTGAAAGATAATTCGTCATTAAGAGGAAACTGGAAAATTTTCAAATCACGGTAATTATAATTGGTGGCATTTGGAGTGAGCAAATCACCGCTTATTTTTTTACCGTTTATGAAAAGGTGAAAGAAACCGAGACCGCAGATAGTTATTTCAGCCATTTCTCCTTTGATTGCATTGAAGCTTTTTCTGAAAAGGGGAGCATCGCTTCCGGTGCATTCAATCCATTTTGCACCTTTAAACATTTCGTTGCTTGTCATATTTATACCTCCGTTATAAGTTCTGCCATGCGTTGATTCCATTCTTCCCATTCTTCCATAAGTGAAAGCTGGATTTCCGTAAGTTCATTCAGCTTTTTAGTGTATTCAATTACTTTTTCATAATCTGCGGAAACCTCGGGCGTTGAAAGAAGATCATTGATTTCGGAAATTTCAATATCAAGGCGGTCAATTTCCGTTTCACCTCTTTTGATTTTTCCTTTAAGTTTATTTATTTCGCTTTCACGCTCTTTGCGGAGTTTATAAGAATTAACTTTATTTTCAGCCTTTTTGGGCTTTTCTTTTGCAATGTTAAGAGCAATTTGTGCATAGTCGTTATAATCGCCGTCAAATTTTTCAAATCCGTCAGCGGTCATACGATAAATTTTTGTTGAAAGCTTATTTATAAAATATCTGTCATGTGAAACACAGATGATTGTTCCGTCAAAATCTTCAAGCGCCGCTTCAAGGACTTCTCTTGACGGAATATCAAGATGGTTGGTCGGTTCGTCAAGCAAAAGCACATTTGCACCTGAAAGCATCAGCTTTAAAAGACAGAGCTTTGCTTTTTCGCCGCCGCTTAAAGTGTCAACATTCTTGAAAACATCATCGCCTCTGAAGAGAAACAGCGCAAGATATTTGCGAACGGTGGTTTCCGTGAACAGACGGTGTTCATCCCAGATTTCGTCAATAACGGTTTTTCCGCCTTTAAGACTTTCCAGGCTCTGGTCAAAATATCCCGTTTTAACATTTGAACCGAAAACATAAGAGCCTTCGTCAGCCGAAAATTGGCGGGTGAGAATCCGAAGAAGAGTTGTTTTTCCGCAGCCGTTTGCACCGAGAATGAAAACACGGTCATTTTTGAAAACCTGCATATCACCGTTTCTGAAAAGTGTTTTGCTTCCGAATGCTTTTGACAGACCTCTGACTTCAAGCACATCATTGCCCGTTTCGCAGGCGGGAGTGAATTTCATTCGCATTTTTGCAAGAGAAGGCTCAGGCTCAACCAATTCAGCCTTTTTCTTTTCCAGCATTTTACGCTTGCTTTCCGCAGTAATGAAATTTTTCTCTCTTGCAAATGAGCGTTGCTGCTCGATTATGCCTTCGATTCTTTTAATCTCTTCAAGCAGATTTTCATATTGACGCCTTTCACTTTCAAGGCGTTCTTCTTTTTGTTTCAGATATTCCGAATAGTTTCCTTTGGAATAATGGCATTTGTGGTTTGAAAGCTCAACTGTTTTGTTTGTAACACGGTCAAGGAAATAACGGTCATGCGAAATAACAATAACAGTTCCTTTATAAGTTGAAAGAAAGCTTTCGAGCCATTCGGTGCCAGCAATATCAAGATGGTTTGTAGGTTCGTCGAGTAAAAGAAGCTCGGAACCGCTTAAAAGAAGCTTGCACATACTCAGCTTTGAACGCTGACCGCCGCTGAGCTTATCGCAGGTAAGATTAAAATCGCTTTCAGGGAAGCCAAGACCTATGAGAGCAGATCTTGTTCTGCTTCTGAAGGTTAAACCGCCCTGCTCCTGAAACTGTTCGTGCAGAATGTTCTGCTTTTCAATAAGAGAATCTCTGTCAGCAGAATTCTTATCGATTTCAGAAGCGATTATTTCAAGTTGAGTTTCAGCTTCCATAAGATGTGCAAAAACAGAAAGGGCCTCATCATAAACTGTTTTCACGGAACCGTGGCAGGCGTGTTGCTCAAGATAGCCCGTTCTGGTGTGCTTTGAGAGAAACGCTCCGCCCTCAGCGGGTTCAATTTCACCTGTAACTACTTTGAAAAGCGTAGTCTTACCTGTTCCGTTTGCGCCGATAAGACCAACAAAGTCGCCCTCATTGACATCAAACGAAACATTTTCAAAAAGCATCTTTCCGCCAAATTCAACTTTTAAATTTTGTATACTAACAACAGCCATTTTTTATCCTTTAAATCCTGGTTTCTATTATTTCGAGGTTACCTTCTATTGAATATTCGCCTGCGTTTGCAGGAATAAAGATGCTGTCGCCTTTTTTGAGAGCAATGCTCTCACCGCAGCATTCAAGAATGCCTTCGCCATCCATGATAAGGAGCGAAACAAAGGAATTTTCATCAGCATTTCCGATGAATTTGCCGTTTATATCAAGCTTCCATACCTTGAAAAGAGGACAGTCGGCAAGTAACTTTTTGCCATCGTTGTCAAGCGATACACCTTTACAAAAATCGGGCTGTGAGTATTTTTCGAGCTTTGTAACCTCAACAGCATCTGAAACATGCAATTCTCTTGGCTTACCGTCGTTTCCGAGTCTGCCGTAGTCGTATATACGGTAGGTTGTGTTGGAGCTTTCCTGCACCTCGGCAAGTAAAATACCTTTACAGATAGCGTGTAAAGTTCCCGATTCAATAAAGAAGAAATCACCCTTCTTTACGGGCACATTGCAAACATAATCGGTGAGAGTGTTGTTTTCTATAGCTGCTTTAAACTCTTCGGGGCTGATTTTATCCTTAAAGCCCAGAATGAGGCTTGCATCCTCATCGCAATCTATGATATACCAGCATTCGGTTTTGCTCTGACCTCTGCCTGTTTTCTTGCAATATTCGTCTGTAGGGTGAACCTGAACGGATAAGTTATCCATTGCGTCAATGAATTTGATGAGAATAGGGAAATCAGAAAAGTTTTCTGCATTTTTTCCGCAAAGCGCAGGGTAATTCTTAACAACTTCAGCAAGGGACTTGCCGCAGAATTCTCCGTTAACAACCGTGCTTGCGCCTGCTTCGTGGCATGAAAGCATCCAGCCCTCAGCAGCATTGTTTTTCTCGGTAACAATTCCATATTCTTCTATCAGCTTTCTTCCGCCCCAGATTGTTTCAGAAACAAATGGAGCAAGCTTGATGGGATATAATTTCATATTTTAAGCTCCTTTCGGGTAATTACAAAACATATTTGTATCATTCTATCATATTTGTCCAATAATTTCTATAGTATATTTACGGGAGGACAAAATTTATGGAAAAATATTTTAATTCAGCTAAGATTTTTTACTATCAGGTGATAAGAAAGCCCGTTCTGAAGAGCGAAAGAAATGAAATCGTTAAACAAATAAGGGAAACATCTGAAAAATTAAACAGCGCTTACAGCCGATTTGAGTATGAAAACAACGATGATCTGGTTGAATCCGTAATTTATGAAATACAGTCGCTGAAAGCTCTTTACCGTTATCTTCTGAAAAAGGCGAAGGAAACGGGCGTTGAGTGTGCCGAGATTTCTGTTTTCGGACGGGAGGTCGGTTAGATGAATGTGTTTTTTGTTACAGTGGCTGTTATCAGTGGAATATCGGTTTTTTTATGGATTGTTAAATCGCCCAAAGGCGGAAGAAGTTTCCTGCTTTCTGCGTTGCAAGGATTGGCGGCGCTTTTTGCGGTTAACCTTTCAGGTATGGTAACAGGTGTGAACGTTGCGCTTAATTATTGGACTGCGGGTACTGCGGCGGTGCTTGGGCTGCCAGGAGTCATTTGCACAGTTATTTTGAATTTCATCTTTAATAATTTTTAGCCGTTGCAGCTTTGCAACGGTTTATTTTATGTTGACTTAAATCAAATTTTATTATATTATATTGGTATATCTTTTAAGGGGCAAATTAATGAAATTTGTAATTATAAAAGGATTAAAGAAAGCTTTTGCTGCAATAATGTCAGCTTTGATTGCACTCGCAGGCGGAATTTTCGGCGGAGACGGTCAGAGTGAAATTGACAGACCGAAGGATAATACGGTTACGGAATATAACACAGAATTGTCTGATTACCGTCTTTCAATTGATGCTGCTGAAGAAATACACGATATAAGCGATTTGCTTTTCGGAATTTTCTTTGAAGATATAAATTTTGCGGCTGACGGCGGACTTTATGCAGAGCTTGTTGCAAACCGTTCATTTGAATTCACCGAAATGGCGGCAGGCGATCAGCTTTACGGCTGGCAAACCGTTGGAGGAGCAAATGCTCAAGTAAAAATCAACGATGTTTCCAACGCATTGAATGAGAATAATACCAATTATCTGGTGCTTTCAAATTCATCTGCCGAAAAATCGGGAATTGCAAACAGAGGATTCCTTGACGGAATGGCTGTTGAAAAGAATGCGGATTATAATTTCAGCGTTTATTCAAAGGGTATTGACGGTTATAAAGGCTCGGTTTATGTTCAGCTCGCAGTCGGAGAAAATGTTGTTGGCGAAGCAAAAATTGATGAAATAACAGATGAATGGCAAAAATATTCTCTTTCAATAACATCATCTGAAACAGCGCCATCGGGAGTAACTCTCCGAGTGCTTATTGATAACGGAAGCGTTGCGCTTGATATGGTTTCACTTTTTCCTGAAGATACATTCAAGGGCAGAGAAAACGGAATGAGAAAGGATCTGGGCAAGCTTCTCGAAGAGCTTGAACCGAAATTTCTTCGTTTCCCCGGCGGATGTATAATTGAAGGATATAATTATGAAACGGCATATAACTGGAAAGATTCAATAGGCGTTGGCAGAAACGGAGAACCGCTTGAATTTAACGGAGTTTACGGCGATGTTGCTGCCAGAAAGCAGGGGACTAATCTCTGGACCGATTTAGCTGCAACAGATGACCCTTACCCCAGCTTTATGACTTACGGTCTCGGTTTCTTTGAGTATTTTCAGCTTGCAGAGGATATTGGTGCAATCGGTGTTCCCGTTATAAACTGCGGACTTTATTGCCAGATGAGAGGCAGAGGACCCGTTGATATGCAGAGCGAAGAGTTTGCTCAGTATATTCAGGATATGCACGACCTGGTTGAGTTCTGCCGCGGCGATGCAAACAGCAAATGGGGCAAAGTCAGAGTTTCACTCGGACATGAAGAACCCTTTGAGTTAAAATATATCTGTATAGGAAACGAGAACGAAAACGAGGTTTATTTTGAACGCTACAAAGCTTTTCTTGAGTCGTTCAATGAAGCAAAGGCCAATAACCCGGAACTTTATGATGGTCTTGAACTGATTTATTCTTCAGGTGCATCAGACGGAACTCACGGCGATAACTACATCAAATCCTATGAATTTGCAAAAGAAGAAATAATGAATAATTACGGCGGAGATGCTCTTGCATTCGCAGGTGCAACCGACCAGCATTATTATAACGAACCTGAATGGTTCTTGGAAAACACCGATTATTATGACGAAGGCAATTATAAAAGAAACGCTTCGGAAATGACCGATACGCTCTATGGCGGCGGAATAAATGTTTTTCTCGGCGAATATGCGGCAAGGTCAAATAATCTTAAAGCTGCACTTGCTGAGGCGGCATATATGACGGGTCTTGAAAGAAACGGCGATATTGTTAAAATGGCGGCATATGCTCCGCTTTTCGGCAATCTTACGGCAAGGCATTGGGCACCTGATCTGATCTGGTTCAATAATCATCAGAGCACAGGTTCAATCAGCTATTATATGCAGAAAATCTTTTCAACCAATGCAGGTCTGACTCTTCTTAAATCAACACTTGAAGGTGCAAAAATTGACAGAGCACCGCTTACGGGCAGAGTCGGTGTGGGAACATGGTACACCGCGGCGGAGTTTGATAACATAAAGCTTGTTGATAATAATACGGGCAGAAAAATTGCTTCAGATTCATTCACAGCAGTTCCCCTCTGGTGGAATTGGGAAAAGGCAAGCGACGGCGATTTTTCAATCAAAAACGGAAAGCTGCTTCAAAGCTCAACCTGGATGCAATACAGCAACACAGGCTCGGTTGCATACTTCGGCGATGAAGACTGGACAAATTATACATATACCCTTGAAGCAACAAAGCTTGACGGCGGAGAAGGATTTATCATTCCGTTTGCCGTTAAGGATATTGATAACAATTATTTCTGGAACATCGGCGGTTGGGGCAATACGGTTTCATCTTTACAAAAGATTGAAAACGGAATTAAAACAGGCAAAATCATCGGAACAGATAAGCCCTTTACCGTTGAAACAGGTAAAACCTATGAGTTAAAGGTTGTTGTTTCGGGAACAGCAGTCAAATGCTATATAGACGGCGAACTTTATGTTGACTGGGATTTTACATCGTGTGCAGAGGCTGAAGCTTATCATGTTGTAAGCACCGATGAAACCGGCGATGTTATTGTTAAAATTGTTAATGTAACATCATCAAGCAGAGTGGTTGCTGTTGATGTTGAAGGCAAAGAAATTGAAAGCAGCGCAAAAATCAGTCAGGTTGCAGGCAAAAGCCTTGCTGATGATAATATTTTAGGAGCCAAAGAAGATTGCATTATGGAGGAATTTACGCTTGGCGGTTTCTCGAATCGGTTCAATTACACAGTTCCCGCATATTCCGTAACCTGCATAAGACTTTCTTCTGCAACATAAATAAAAGGAGACATCAAAATGAAAAATTTCAAAAAAGTTTTAAGCATTGTTCTTTCCGCAGTTATGCTTATGCAGTTTGCGGTAATCGGCTTTGCGACTCAGGCAGATTACACCATTGTTTCACCCTATGAGGATGTTATCTGGGACGGCGAGGGTGCATGGGGTGCATATAAGGGCACAATCCATACACACACAACCTACAGCGACGCAAGCGACTCTCTTACTGTAATGACAAAAGAATATTATAATCAGGATTATGATTTTGTTGCCGTTGCAGACCACGGTGTTACAGGCGTTGACTGGGATGAAGCTCCTTCGTTCCCTGCTCTCTATCTTTATCAGCCCATCATCGGCTGTAAGTTTGAGCATCTCACAACAGAAGAATACGAGGCAATTCAGGACGGTTCATATCCTCTTGCCACAGGAATAGCAAGAAATAAGAAGATGGTTCCTGTTATCGGCGCAAACGAACTCAACTACATTGCACTCACAAAGAACCATGTTAACGGTTTCTTCCTTCCCGCAGATAAGGGTAAGGGATTTGCCGGTATGGAGAATGAATTAGGCTATGAGCAGGCAGTAAAGTTTGTTGAAGAAAACGGCGGTCTTTCACATATTAACCATCCCGGTGACTGGCTTGCAACCAACGATAATCCCGATGCAGTAAACGACCCCGAAAACATCAAGTTCTTCGGCGATCTTATGCTTAAATATAAGAGCTGCCTCGGTATGGAAGTTTTCAATGAAAGAAACGGTACAACCGGTTATGACAGAATCCTTTGGGATAACCTTCTTATGTATTGCCTTCCTTACGGCAAGAACATCATCGGCTTCAGCAACACCGATGCTCACCACACAG
>JAEIGA010006793.1_pt1 | contig 17386 bp, 19 predicted proteins | sample 9270691 | NCBI WGS metagenome assembly JAEIGA01 (sample SAMN17057246, study PRJNA624740) | gut metagenome | biome: biome; isolation source: fecal sample | host: Bos grunniens | place: China: Xizang | collected 2019 | reverse complement strand
TTGCCGAGGTCATCAGCGCCACCACCGTAGCCGAATGCGAGCTGGGCATACCGCCCGTCCCCGACAAAAATCTGCGAATGCTGAATCTCTCCTCGTGGAAATATCCCGTGAACACCTTGAGGATCTGCGCCAGAAGCCACGAAAGCCCCACGCTCAAAAGGCATTGATTGCTAAAAAGTTCTTTTATAAACGTCATCTCTTGTCCTTGTCTTAATATTTTCTGTCAAGCAGATAGTCCGCCAGCTCACAAAGCGTCTCACTTTCGGGCAAAAAGGCAATGGCACTCTTAGCCTCATCCGTAAGTCTTGCGGCATATGCGCGCGCTTCCTTCACCGTATAAAAACTCATAAAGGTCACCTTATTCATCTTGGCATCCACGCCGGTGGCCTTCCCCAACTGCTCGGCGTTGCCCTCCACGTCCAGAATATCATCCACGATCTGAAAGGCAAGCCCAATGCCGGCCGCATAGCGATCAGCCGCCGCAAATTCAGGGCTGCCGCTTCTCTTGCCCGCCGCGAGACATCCGAGTCTCGCCGCCACGCGAATCAGCGCACCGGTCTTAAGCGACTGCAAGCGCAAGAGCTCTTCGATTCCCGACATCTGCTTCTTTTCGGCACCCATATCCAGGATCTGTCCGCCCACCATTCCGTGCGAGCCCGCCGCCTCGGAAAGAAGCATGACCGCCTCACGTGCCACCTCGGCGGAAACGTGCTTGTTGCCTGCCGCCACACCGAACGCGTCGGTCAGAAGCGCGTCACCGGCAAGCACCGCCGTAGCCTCGTCAAATCTTTTGTGGCAGGTAAGCCGACCGCGCCGATAGGTGTCGTCATCCATACACGGCAGATCGTCGTGGATCAGCGAATAGGTATGGATCATCTCAATTGCCGAGGCAAACGGTGCCGCCGCCTCCTCCGTGCCGCCAAGAACACGGCAAAACTCAAAGGTCAAAAAGGGTCGGATGCGCTTACCGCCGCCCAAAAGGCTGTACTGCTCCGCCTCGGTAAGCGGCGCAAGATCCTTTTCTCCGTTTTCAAAGCCTGCTCTCAGGTAACATTCCGTCTTTTCCGCGCTCATTCTCAAGAGCGCCTCTGTCTTATTCATTACCACCGTCAAAATCCTTTTCTTCAATACCGCCGTCCGGCGTCTGTGTCAGAATCCGTATTTTATTCTCCGCGTTGTCCAGCTGCTTGTTGCACGCGCGGACAAGCGCAATGCCTTCCTCGTAAAGCCTCAGCGACTCGTCAAGCGTTGCCATTCCGTTTTCCAGCATACGGACGATCTCCTCAAGACGCGCCACCGATTCTTCAAAGCTTTTTACCGCTTTTGCCATGTTTCTTTTCCTCCTTCATAACCTCGCGCACCGTCGCCAGAATGCGGCCGTCCGACACGCGAAGCGTCATCTCGTCCTCTTTTTTTACGTCCGAAACCGAGCGGATCACACCGCAAGCCGTCTCGGCAATGCCGTATCCACGCGTAAGCACCGCCAGCGGTGACAGAGCCTCGGCCTTTGCCGCAAGGCGCGAAAGCTCCGCTCGCCTCTCAGCCGTTTTGCTTCGCATAGCGGCATCCGCCTTATCCGAAAGATAGATCAGATTCATACGCCGGGCTCTCGTGACCGAATCCGCCCCCGAAAGCACTCCCGCCTCACTCAGATACCTGAGACTTTGTCGGCTGCTTTGCAGTCGCCCTGCCAGTGAAGCATACATTTTGTTGCCAAGCATTTGCAGCTGCTTTCTCAGCTCCGTCGCATCCGGCACGGCAAGCTCGGCCGCCGCCGAGGGCGTGGGCGCACGCTTGTCTGCCACAAAATCACAAATGGTAAAGTCACTCTCGTGTCCGACCGCCGAGATAACAGGAATGGGGGAGGCGGCCACCGCATAGGCAAGCTGCTCATTGTTAAACGCCCAAAGATCCTCCGCCGAGCCGCCGCCGCGACCGATGATGATAACGTCCACCGGGGATTTCTCAGCAAAAAATTCAAGTCCCGCAATCAGTTGAGGAGGCGCCTCTGCCCCCTGCACCTGCGCCGGATACAAAAGGATCTCCGCGCACGGATAGCGTCTGCCGAGAATGTTGATCATATCCCGTATTGCCGCACCCGTCGGTGAGGTCACGATGCCGATCCTTTTGGGAAACCGCGGAAGCGGACGCTTGCGCGACTCCTCAAAAAGTCCCTTTTCCTCCAGCTTTTTCTTAAGCTGCTCAAACGCGAAATACAGCGCACCGACACCGTCGGGCACCATATCGTCCACGTAAAGCTGATACTGTCCGTCGCGCACGAAGGCCGAGACCTTACCGTGTACCAGCACACGCATACCGTCCTTCGGCTCAAATCCGAGCTTTTGCGCATTGAAGCGGAACATTACGGCGCGCATCAGCGCCGAATCGTCCTTGATCGAAAAATAAAAATGTCCCGTTGCGTAGTGATGCTTGAAGTTGGAGATCTCCGCGCGCACCCAAATGCCGCTGCCCAGAAGCGCATCGGAATCCAAAAGCATTTTTACGTATTCATTGACCTGCGCCACCGTCAGATACCGCATTGCCTCTGCCACAAGATCTCCTCCCTTCTGAAAATCAAATCAATGAGCCAGCCGCGCAAGATGCGCGATACCCACCGCGTTGTCTGCCGACATAGCAGGCTCTGCAAAATATTTTCCGTCCCCGGCCAGCATTTGCTTGAGGAGCGAGCAGCTCATTACGCCGCCGCTGTATACGATGGGAATGTTCGGATGCTTTTCCCGCACGCTTGCCGTAAGCTCCATCAACGTCCACCCGATAAAATAGAGGACGAACGCTGCAATCTCCTCTTTTGGCACTCCCTTTTTCTGCATATCGAGCGCCATATTTTCAAGCCCCGACAAATTGCAGTAGCCATCCTTTACACAGCCCTTTTTGGTAAAGGGCTTTCCCGCATAGGCAAGCGCCAGTTTTTCAAGAGCCGCACCGCACGGGAAGGATAGCCCGAGCGAAACGCCCACGCGGTCAATGGCCTGACCTGCGCTGATATCCAGCGTTCCGCCGATGATCTCGCATAAGAAATCGTTGCCGTTCGGGCGCACAAGAAGCACCTCGGTCGTGCCGCCCGAAACGTGAAACGCGGCAAAATCCCGCCCCATCAGCTCGCAAGCACCGCTTGAAACCAGTGCCGCCATAATATGTCCGTTCTGATGCGAGAATTCATAGCACGGGATGCCGTGCGATGCCGCCAGTGCCTTGGCCGTTGCCACACCCGCCAGAAAGCAGGGCATATACGAGCCCTCCTGTGTGCGCGGTGTAGTCGAAACGCCGATCGCAAGCGGCTCATATTTCTCAAAAAACGGCCGCGCGCTCTCAAAAAGCACGGGCAGATTTTTGGTGTGCAAAAACACCGCATCGCTTTGTCTGAGGCCCCTCTCGCCTTGCTTTACGGTAAGCGGAAGCTTGAGGTTGGCCACGGTCTCGCCGTCCTTTGTGCAAAAGGCCAGCGAGGTGGTGTAGTTGCTGGTGTCAATACCAACAAAGCAGGGCTCACGCATTCTCGCCGTTCTCCGCCTTGCCCTCGGGCTTTCCCTCGGTCTCGATCAGATTCTTGACGCCGTTAAGAACGCCGTTGACAAAGCCGCGCGCCTTGCTGTCATCAAATTTCTTAGAAAGCTCCACCGCCTCATTGATCGAAACGTTGGTGGGAATATCGTCACGGTACAGAAGCTCATATACACAAAGGCGCATGATGCTGCGCGACAACTTGGAAAGACGCTGTGTCTTCCAGCCCGACGCGCATTTTCCGATCAGCTCGTCGATCTTATCCAGCTTTTCAAGCAGGTCAAAATACACGTCCTTAATATAGCTTCCCGCCTCAAGTGTAAACTCGCGGTTGGTGGCAGCCAGAGCGAAGATCTCCTCTGCGCTCTCGTCCTTCTTGAATTCGGTCTCGAACAAAAGCTCAAGCACTGCCTCTCTTTGCTCACGTCTTGTCATATGATAAAGTTTCCTTTCTCCGAAAGATATATATAAATCCTCATCATATTATTATAAGTAATTTCCCCTCCAAAGTCAACGAAAAAATGAATATTTTTTTAAAAAAAGTGAATATTTTTCATTTCCGGATACATTTTCCGCAAATATTTTGAAAAAACTATTGAAAAAAAGGACAAAATCCGATATAATGAAACCGTATATTGAGATTTTGCGATGGCGGCCGGGCGCAGCTCGCCGTCATACAAAAAAAGGAGGATGTACCATGTTCAATCCGGCAGGCGGAAAGACCCAGCCCTTTACCATTGTAAAGGACAAGCACGTAGAGGCCAAGCAAATTTTAAGAGAGGTATACATCGCGCTCAGCGAGAAGGGCTACGACCCCATCAACCAGATCGTCGGCTACCTTCTTTCCGAGGACCCGACCTATATCACCAACTACAAGAACGCGCGCGCCCTCGTCCGTCACATCGACCGCGACGAGCTTCTCAACGAGCTGGTAAAGAATTATCTCGGAGTGAAATAACACCTTGATACGAGTCATAGATTTAAAAACCCTATCCGAGGTGACACCGCCCCCGTTTTCGGCGCTTTGCCTTGGAAACTTTGACGGCGTACACATCGGACACCGCGCGCTCGCCGGGCGCACGGTGCAGATCAAAGAAAAGCTGTCCGATTCCTTTGCGGGCATCGGGAGCGGCGCGTGGCTGTTTGAAACGCCCCCTTCGCGCACGCTCAGCCCAAAGCCGATCCCCCAGCTTTCGACGCTTGAGGAAAAGCTGGCACGCTTTGCCGAGATCGGCCTGGATTACGCCTTTCTTGCCGATTTTTCGGCTCTGAGATATCTTTCTCCCAAGGAATTTGTCGAAAAGGTGTTAAAGGAGCAATGCCACTGCGTTTACGCGATCTGCGGCTTTGACTTCCGATTTGCCAAGGATGCGGCCGGCACCGCCGATATGCTGATGTCACTGATGGACGGCCGCGGCGAGACCGTCGGCTGTGTAACACTTGACGGCGAGACGGTAAGCTCCAGCGCCATCCGCGCCCTTCTGGCGGACGGAAACGCAGAAAGAGCCGCCCGTATGCTGGACGCTCCCTTCGCTCTTTCCTCCGAGGTGCTTCACGGCAAGGCACTTGGCAAAAACCTCGGCGTTCCCACCATCAATCAGCAATTTGCCCCCGGTGCGATCCGTCCGAAGGACGGCGTATATATCTCACAGACCCGTGTAGGCAATACGCTTTATCCCTCGGTCTCAAACATCGGAACACGCCCCACCTTTGCCGACGGCGAGACAGTCAATTGCGAGACTCACATTCTCGGATACGAGGGCAATTTATATGGGCAGACCATACGCGTGGAATTTTTGAAGCGTCTGCGCGGGGAGATCCGATTTACGTCGGTAGAGGCGCTGAGACAGCAGCTTCGGGCCGATATTGCCGAGGCCGCTCACTATTTTGAACATACAAGGAGGCAGATATGAAAAGCGGAACCAACCACTTGCGTATTTTGTCTCTTTTTTTATGCCTACTTTGTCTTATGCCGTGCCCGGTACTCGCGGCCTCGACCGAGATCACTGAGCCAACCCCCTCGGGCGTGGACGCGGTCTACGTAATGAATCTGGAGTACGGGCAGGCGGTCTACGCCAAAAATGAGACCCAACATCTCTACCCCGCCTCAACGGCAAAGCTTGTCACGGCACTCGTGGCCGAGCGGGCCTTTTCCGGCAATTTGGATAAAAGCATCGAGATCACCCGGGAAATGAAGGACGCCTTCCGCGGTCGCTGTCTTGGATTTGTGGTTGGCGAGCGGGTCACGGTGGAGGCACTTTTGCATGCCATGCTTGTCGGCGGCTACAACGATGCCGCCATTGCGCTTGCCATGGCAACGTCGGGAAGCCTTGCGGATTTTTGTAAAGAAATGAATGCGCTCGCCACCGCGCTGGGAGCGGACGAGACTTACTATACCAACCCCACCGGGCTTCACGATGCGAACATGGTAACCACGGCACGCGACACCGCGTACATAGCCGCCGCCATCGTGAAAAATGAAACCCTGTTTGCCATCACCAAGCGGCAAAAATACGTCATGCCCGCCACCAATAAGAGCGGAGAATGGACCATTTATTCCCGAAACTCTCTGATCTCGTCCATTCTGGAGGAGGATTATTACTACGCCTATGCCGAGGGCATACACGCCGGCTCCACCGACGAGGGGGGCGACTGTGTGGTCACCAGTGGACAGCTTGACGGGCTTTCTTACGTCTGCGTTGTGCTGGGCGGAAAGCAGGACACCGAAAAAAACAACGCGTTTCTTACCGCGGCAAGCACGCTACGCTACACGCTGAAAAGCTTTTCCGTGCAGACCCTGAAGTCTCAGAAAGCAGAGATCACCACGCTTCCCGTCCAATATTCGGCAACCGTTACCGAGGTCGCCGTTCACCCAAGGGCGGATATGACCGCGCTTTTGCGCAACGATTTTGATCCCAAGACTGACGTTACGTTTGAAACCGTTCTGGACACCGAGGGAATGGATGCTCCCTTTGAAAGCGGCACCGTGGTCGGGCGACTTTACGCGCGTGATAAAAACGGCAGACTGTTGGCGCAGACCGAGCTGGTCGTGACCGAGGACGTAGAGGCACACGGCTTTCTGCTTTTCATGGCAAAGGTCAAGGGGTTCGTTATGAGTCCCCTCTTCTTGATCGTCGTTCTCTTGATCGCGGCACTGATCCTCGGAAGTGTCTTCCTTGACAAGCAACGACGCCACCGCCGACGCGTGCGGCGTCCGCGAAGATAACAAAAAACGCTTTTGAAGCCAAGGCTTCAAAAGCGTTTTTGTTTTTCACACATTCAGCATGCGATCTGCTCTTTGATAATTTTTAAAGGATTCGGTATAGTCCTCGCCCGAGGGCGTATACACGTCCTTAGCAAGAATGCGGTCCGCTACCGCCTCCACCGAAGGAAACGCGCCGATGCCGACACCGGCAAGGATCGCGCCGCCAAGGCAAGCGGTTTCCTTGTTTTTCAGCGTAACCAGCTTCTTGCCCGTAATGTCCGCCTTCATCTGACACCAAAGCGGACTGTTGGCGCCGCCGCCCATCGCACGGATCTCACTGACCGGAAGATCCAGATAATCCAGATTTTCCTTAAGCGTACAGGCAATGGACTCCATAATGCTGCGAACAAAGTGTCCCCTTGTATGCTCCGGCGTAAGTCCCGTAAAGCTGCCGCGCGCGGCGGGATTGTACTTGGGCATGGTAGAGCCGCACAGATACGGCAGGAAGGTAAGGCCATTGCAGCCCTTCTCTACCTTCTCGGCAAGCGCATCGAGCTCAGCAAACGAAAAATTCTCGCAAAGCGCATTTTTAAACCATTTCAGCGCCATACCGGCTGTTGCCGACCAGGTAAGCAAGCAATATTTTCCATCATAATTGTAATGACAAGGAACGATACTGCTCACGTCAAATGTAGGAATTTCGTCGCAGGGACTGAACACGACCATGGTCGTGCCGGTCATCTCGCTGACGATACCTCTCTTGACCACACCCGCGCCGATCGCACCGGACACCTGATCCATCGCACCCGTGACCACGCGGATACCCTCGTAATCACCAACCGTCACGCCGCTGTCCAGAAGCTCGGGAAGCATCCCCGCGCCCACGCCGATGAAGTCCAGCATCTCCTGCCACCATACACCCCCTCGGATGTCAAAATAAATGGTAGAGGATTGCAGGGTTTTTTCGGTGACAAAGCGGCCTGTCAACTTATACAGGATCCAGTCCTCAAGCAAAAATACGCGCTTGGTCTTGGCCCATACCTCAGGCTCATTCTTCTTGACCCAAAGCAGCTTACAGGCAGGCCAGGTCGCCGTGATCTCGGGCTGCCCCGTGATCTCGTACACCTTTTTTCTGCCAAAGTGCGCCTCGATCTCGGCCGCCTCCTCTGTGGCGCGGTTATCCAACCACACGATCGCCTTGCGGACGGGGGTTCCGTCCTCGTCGGTAAGGATCAGCGTTTCACACTGGGTGTCGATCGCCATGGCCTCGATGTCAAGTTCCTTTCGTGCCTTTTCGATCTCGCCCTTAACGATGCTCCAATACTCCTCGCTCTCAAACTCGACAGTATCTCCGTGAGCCTCCAGCGTATAATCCGCCATCAGCGAAAGCTTTTGTTCCAATAATACATCGAAGACCCCGGTTTTCACCGAGGTCGTTCCGATGTCGATTCCCATCAAATGCATATGGGTTATCTCTGCTGCTGAAGATCGAAGTGGATATCGTATGCCTTCTCTTCCTCAGTGAACTTATGACGGGTGTTGATAACCTGGCCGCCGTTCACCTTTCTGTCTCCTACATCCTCAGTCGTACCCATAACGGTTACGTTAACCTGTCTGCGACGGGCAACAACGTGGTCCCAGTCGATGAAGTAGATGTGAGCGAACTGACCAAGGTCAAGCTTGCCGTCCTTGATGGTGAGGGTCTCGCTTCTGCCGAAGAAGCAGCTGCGAAGGTGACCGTCGGTGTTCATGCTGGTGTAGTCACCCAGCTCGTCAACGTGTCTGCCGTACTGAATATGTACCGGTCCGGGATGACGGTACTGATGCTCCTCTGCAAAGTCGGGGATCATCTTTCTCATGATGTCGAGAAGGTCGTGCTGAAGGAACTCCAGCTCGAAGGAGTCGATATCGTGAGAGCACTCCTGAACCATAACCGAGCAGGTGGTGTGGTGCGATACGATCGCAACGGTACCGTTCTTGATGCCTGCCTCCTCAACGATGTCAAGGATCTCCTTGCGGATGTTGTGGAAGGTGGGGATCCAGCCTCTGCTCTGAAGCTCGATTTCTTTTTGAACAATCTTGAAATCCATAGTCTTTTCTCCTTTTATTTAAAAATATTTTTTACTTCTGATTGAGGCGCTCGCCAACGGCTCCGCCCGGATGAATGAGAGCAAACTGCTCGTTTTTATATCCCGTTTCCTCGATCAGCGCCGTCTGCAAAAGGTGGAAGATGACGGCAAGCGAGGTCGTGGAGGTGGTGCCCTGCGAGTTGTACTTATCGGTCTCGCGGTTGACGTACTGCTTCAGCACCACGTCAGCACCAAGTGCCAAGGGGGACTCCAGGTTCTCGGTCACCGTGATGACCTTGACACCCTTCGCCTTGCAAATATCCAGAATGGGGAGAAGCTCCTTTGTCTTACCGCCGCGCGAGGCAAACAGCATCACGTCGCCCTCCTTGAGATATCCCGTTGCTCCGTGAACGGCCTCAGCGGGCGAGATAAAGCGCGTGGGAAGCTCGATGCAGCACATCAGATGTGCGAAATGCTGACAAAGGATGCCCGAATGTCCGCAGCCCGCGGCGCCGATGCGCGGCGCGTTTTTGAGAAGCTCCACGGCCTTTCCAAAGGCCTCTTCATCAAAATAATTCTCCATCTCACGGATACACTCCGACTCAATGGCAAATACGTTTTTTACCTGCTGTAACGTGTTCTTATTCATCACTTTGCCTCTCCGTGAAGCTCATCCCAAGCGCGTCTTACGGCGGCGATCATTTCCTCGGCAAGCTCCAGAGGCTTTTCTGCCTTGGCGATCGCGCTCGAGCAGCCCGATGCCGACGAGCCGGCCTTGATGATGTTATAGCAATCCTCACCCTTGCTGATTCCGGCCGAGGGGAAAGGCTTAATGTCGGGATTGATCTCGCGAATCACGCGGATGACCTCGTCCACGTACGCCTTATCGGCAGGCTTGCCCGTGCCGATCAGCTCGGTGGGCTCGGCAACCAGGATATTGGGTCCCAGCTTTGCGATCTCGCGCACCTCGTCCACGCTGTCCGCACAGACCATCGTGGCAAGTCCCACCTCGTCCGCACGCGCAATGGCCTCCTTGATCTCCGCAAGCGTCAGCTTGTGCTCGGCGTGGTTAAGCATAACACCGACCGCACCAGCGGCCTTCAGCGCCTCAGGAAGCGTTCTGCCCATGCCTCTGCCCACGGGAAGGCTGTCCATATGCTGCGAATACACGTGAATTCGCTTGGTATTTTTTGCAATATTGAAAATTTCGGTATCCGGAATGTCCAGAATGATGTCTACGTCGTACTTCTCGGCAAGAGCGTCCAGACCCTTTGCCATTTCCAAAAGCACGTCGCCGTACATATAGCACTTCGGACCGTACTCAAAAAAGGGCTCTCGAATGGTATAATTCGGATTCATTTCGATTTCTTCCTTCTGTTTTTTCGGTTTTTTTCGGGTTTTATTTGCAAGGCTATCATATCACATTTACCTTTATTTGTCAAGCATTTATCAAAATTTCTAACGGATTTTTCAACACAAAAACAGGGCAAAAATCTCACCGCCGTTCATACGCGAAAGCTTGCCCCGTTTTTATTTGTGTTTTTATGAAATTTACGTGTTTTTATTCGAAAAGTATTTTTTGATCGCCGCGAAGGATGCATCGCTGATCACGTGCTCGATACGGCAGGCATCCTCGCTCGCCGTCTCCTCCTCCACACCGAGCACCACCAGCATTTTTGTCAGCGTGGTGTGGCGATCGTACATCTCCTGTGCCAGCCGCTTGCCCGATTCGCAAAGCGTGATATACCCCTCGGGATCGACCGAAATAAAGCCATCCTTTTTTAAAATGCCGACCGCACGGCTTACCGAGGGCTTGGTGTACCCAAGGTAGGCGCCGATATCGATAGAACGGATCCTTTCATATTTTTGCAAAAGCACGTAAATGGCTTCAAGATACATCTGCCCCGACTCGTGTAACGCCATGAAATCTGCCCCCTTCTGTCTTCGTTGTATCCATTATAGCACATTTTCCACCACATTTCAAGAGCCCTATGCAAACTTCTCCCCCAACATTGTGCAAAATGCCGATTCCCATTGCAAAAAGCGCGGCAAATAATCGTGCAAAGCGACGAAATCGCAAAAAACACGGCAAATCCGTTGACAAATTATGAAAAAATGTGTATAATATAGCTCGGTTAGCAACCGCTAACCGAGCCTTGAAACCATCGAAGGGAGGAGCTCGCTATGAATTTGAGAGAATTACCGAACGGAGAGTACGAAATAAAAAACATCAACACCGACGACGAGGAGCTGAATGCCTTTCTCTTCTCGCTTGGATGCTACAGCGGCGAGAAGATCTCGGTCGTTCGACATCTCAAGGGCGGACTTGTTGTTGCCATCAAGGACGGAAGATACCACATCGACAATCCACTTGCCGAGGCAATCACCGTGCTTTAATTTTTCGGCTGTGGTTAGCCGCCGCTAACCGCCTTTCTCTTTACTTAAATCCGACAAATTCGGGAGGACATCTGATATGCGCATCGCCTTGGCAGGAAATCCCAATTCGGGAAAGACCACCATGTATAACGCTCTGACCGGGCGAAACGAAAACGTGGGCAACTGGGCCGGCGTTACGGTCGACAAGAAGGAACACCCCGTCAAGAGAATCTACGCGGGCAAGGAGCGTCCGATCATCGTAGATCTGCCGGGGGCATACTCCATGTCGCCCTTCACCAGCGAGGAAAGCATCACAAGCTGCTACATAAAAAAGGAAGCACCCGATGTGATCATCAACATCGTGGATGCCACCAACCTCAGCCGCAGCCTTTTCTTCACCACACAACTTCTGGAGCTTGGCATTCCGACGGTCGTTGCCTTAAATAAGGAAGATTTGAACGCCAAGAAAGGCACGAGCATTGATGCGGCGGAGCTCTCCGAAAAGCTGGGGTGTCCCGTCATCACCACCGTTTCGACCTCCGCAAAGGGTCTGAAGTCCCTCATGGACGCCGCCATGGCGCGCGTTGGCACAAAGCAAGCAGCCCCTTACCAACAAACCGAGATACTTACCAACAAGGAAGCGGCCGAAACGGCTGACCGCGAGCGCTTTGCCTTTGTGAACGAGATCGTGACCGCCGTGGAAACACGCCGCACACTCACCAAGGATACGACCGTTGTCGATCGCATTGACGAGATCCTTACCAACAAATGGCTTGGCATTCCGATTTTTGCCGCCATTATGTTCATGGTCTTTTTCCTGTCGCAGTCTACGCTGGGCGCGTGGATCGCTGACGGCGTGGAGATCGGCGACCGATTTATTCCCGGCCTTGTTCCGCTTCTCGAGCGATTCCAAGCCTTCGTCGGCACGCTTTTTGAAAATGCCAATCCCCTGCTCTCGGCCATCCTGGTCGACGGCGTGATCGGTGGCGTGGTTGCCGTGGTCGGCTTCCTGCCGCTGGTTATGATCCTGTATTTCCTCATCGCCTTGCTTGAGGATTGCGGCTATATGGCGCGCGTGGCGGTCGTTCTTGACCCCATTTTCAAGCGCGTCGGACTTTCGGGGCGCTCGGTCATTCCCTTCGTTATCGCCGTGGGATGCGCCGTGCCCGGTGTTATGGCCAGCCGTACCATCCGCAATGAGCGCGAACGCCGTGCCACCGCAATGCTTGCCCCCTTTATGCCTTGCGGCGCAAAGATCCCCGTGATTGCACTTTTCGCAGGCGCCTTCTTTGACAACGCCTGGTGGGTCAGCGCTCTGATGTATTTTGCGGGCATTCTTCTCATTTTTGTCGGTGCACTCTTAGTCAATCTCGTCACCGGCTACAAGGGCAGAAAGTCCTTCTTCATCATCGAGCTTCCCGAATACAAGGCTCCCTCGCTGTGGGGCGCATTTAAATCCATGTGCTCGCGCGGATGGGAATACATCGTAAAGGCGGCCACCGTCATCCTGCTTTGCAACATGGCGGTTCAGCTGATGCAGACCTTTACTTGGCAGTTTACCGTGGCCGAGTCGGCGAACGAGTCGATCCTCGCCTCCATCGCTACCCCCTTTGCTTATCTGTTCATCCCCGTGGTCGGTGTACTGTCCTGGCAGTTGGCGGCAGCGGCGATCACCGGCTTCATCGCGAAGGAAAACGTGGTAGGAACGCTGGCGGTCTGCTTTGTCGGACTTGAAAACCTCATCGACGTCGAGGAGTTCATTCTCCTTGAGGGCGCAGGTGCCGAGGTGGCAGGCGTTATGGCCATCACAAAGGTGGCGGCTCTCGCTTACCTGATGTTTAATCTGTATTCTCCGCCCTGCTTTGCCGCCATCGGCGCAATGAATTCCGAAATGAAGAGCGCAAAATGGCTTTGGAGCGGCGTTGGATTCCAGCTTGCCGTAGGCTACACCATATCGTATCTGGTCTACACGGTCGGCACGCTCATCACCGCCCCCGCTTCACTGAACGTCACGGCGGCGCTCATCGGCCTTGCGGCGATCCTTTTGCTTGCAGGTTTGGTTATCGTACAAATTTTGAAAGTCAACAAAACGAAAAACGCATAAAAATTATGGAAAACATTATCATTATCGCAATTCTTTTGGCTATCGTCGGCGGCATCGGATACTACTTGTACCGAGCCAAGAAGCGCGGTCAAAAATGCATCGGTTGCCCCTACGCCAAGGGGTGCGGCGGCAACTGCGGCACCAACAAAAAATAAATCAAGGGCGGAGCCAAAAGCTCCGCCCTTTTATTGTGCAAAATCACTTAAAGAACACCATCAGAAGCGTGCCGACGATCATGAGGAGAAGTCCCACAAAGGCCTTGCGTGAAAGCTTTTCCTTGAAAACGAAATAGGAGAAGATGACCGTCACCACGATGCTCAGCTTATCGATGGGAACCACCACGCTGACTGCGCCGTGACCGAGCGCATAGTAATAGCACAGCCAAGATGCACCCGTAGCAATGCCCGAAAGCATGATAAAGAGAAGCTCACGCTTGTCAAGCCCCTTCAACTGCTTTTGCTTACCACGACCAAGCACGATGCCCCACGAAAGAAGAAGCACCACCGCCGTGCGGATCGCCGTGCCGAGATTGGACTCCACGCCCGAGATGCCGACCTTGGCAAGGATCGAGGTGAGCGCGGCAAAAACCGCCGCCAGCACCGCGTAAATCAGCCAGGTTCCTCCCTCCGCTTTCTGCGCGATCTTTTTCTTTTCCACCATCATAAAAATTCCGACGGCAAGAATGACGGTTGCCACCAGCTTCATCACAAGATTCGAGGTCTCGCCAAACAAGAAGATGGCTAGAAGCACGGCAAGCACGGTACTTGACTTGTCCACCGGCACGACTTTATTGATGTCGCCCACCGAAAGTGCCTTGAAATAGAAAATCCACGAAGCCCCCGTGGCAAGCCCCGATAAAATCAGAAAGAGAAGCGATTTCGGAGCAATATTCGCAATGGTATTCTGCGAGCCCACCACAAACACCATGATCCAAGAAAAGATCAGCACGACACCCGTGCGAATAGCCGTGGCAAGATCCGAATCGGTCTTTTTGATGCCACACTTGGCAAGAATCGAGGTAAGGCCGGCAAAAACGGCCGATAAAACAGCGGCAATCAGCCAAAGCATAGTCAAATCTCCTTTGTCAACAAGGGTTTTTCCAATTATAGCACGAAAGTGAAAAAACCGCAACCCCAAGATGAGGTTGCGGCAAAAAAAACATATCAGATCGAGTACAAGATCATGCCAAGACCTGCCGAGATGAGGATCATCAGAATCGGTGAGGGCTTTTTCTTTTTGATCTTTTTGAAAACAAAAGCAACAAGCGCAAGAATCGCCAGAAGGATCAGTCCGCGAAGGTCAGGCGCAAAGGTGCTCTCCAGAGTTGAAAAATCAAACAAAATGCTGAAAAACATCAGGATCGACGTGGAAAGGATCAGCGCGACCACGCAAGGACGAACACCGCCGAGAAAGGCCTGAACGCCTTTATATTTGAGAAAGTTTCGAATAACGGCGGCAATCAAAAGAATGATGAGAAAGGACGGAAGCACAACACCAAGCGTGGCGCAAGCCGAACCAAGAATGCCTGCCTGCGACGAGCCGACAAAGGTTGCCATATTGACGGCAATGGGACCCGGCGTGGACTCCGAGACTGCGATCATATTGAGCAAAGCCTCCTCGCCCATCCACCCCAGCGTCAAGGCCTTCTCACGAATCAGCGAGATCATCGCGTAGCCGCCACCGAAGGTAAACAGACCGATCTCAAAAAAGGTCAAAAACAGCTTCAGATAAATCATTTGGTTTCCTCCTTTCGCGCACCGAGCTTACGAAGAAAACAGGCAGCCAGACCGATCACACCGCAGATCAGAATGTAGAACACCGTGGAGAATTTCACGGCGAACAGCGACAGAAGGATCATACAAACGGAAACCGCCGACACGATGACCACCGAAAGCACTGTCTTCTTGATCTGCTTCAGCATTTTGATTCCTGCCGAGAAAATAAGATAGATCACGCAGACCTGAATGCCGCGGAAGGCATATCCCACCAGCGTGAGCGACAAAAAGGCATCGAGAAACAGCGAAATGATATAGATAATCATAAAGGACGGAAGCACAACACCAAGTGTGGCAAACGCCGATCCCAAAACGCGAAGATGCTTGTAACCGATATAAGTCGCCATATTGATGGCAATGGGTCCCGGGGTGGACTCGGCAATCGCCACCACATCCAGAAATTCGTCCTTTTCAAGAAACCTTTTGTTTTCCACAAACTCGTTTTCAAAAAGGGCGATCATCGCATAGCCGCCACCGAAGGTAAATAGACCGATCTTGAACATTGTCCAAAACAGACTCAGATATTTTTTCATACGATACCTCAATTCAAATGTGTTCACAACATTATATCACAAATCCGGAAAATCTTCAATAATATTGAAAAAAATATTCCGAACAATAAAAACCGCAGTTCTTTTGTCAAGAATTACGGTTAAATGGCAGTGGGATTCGAATTCTCGCCTGCGCGCCCGTTCGAATCCTTCACTATGCCAAAAAGAAAAACACACCGCGAGGGTGTGTTTTTCTTTTTGGCGGAGAGAGAGGGATTCGAACCCTCGTGTGCTTTCGCACAAACTGATTTCGAGTCAGCCCCGTTATGACCACTTCGATATCTCTCCACAGATGCATACTGTGCATATTTAAATCGCGATTTTCATCGCAACGTACAATATTATACCACATTTTTCAAAAAATGCAATAGGCTTTTTCAAAAAATTTAAACTTTTTTTGGTTTTGCCTCTCTTCTCGGCAAAACGTCTTGACAATCGCTGATTTTTTCATTAAAATAAAGGCAGAAAATTTCTCATTTTCAAAGGAGAACACCCATGAGCTTTGAAATCATTGACTTTCATACACACCCCTTCAAAACCGATGACAACAGCATCTGCCAGTACCCCAAATACTGCGCGCACACCCCCGCCGAGATCCGCGCGGAAATGACCGCCTACGGCATCTCCAAGATCTGCGGCGCGGTCATCAAGCCCTTTGACAAAAACAACTTCGACTGGGAGTCCACCAAAGCTCTCAATGACATCGGACTTGAGATTTGGGAGGAGCTGGGTGATTTCTACGTTCCCGGCTTTCTTGTGCACCCAAAATACGTAAAGGAATCGCTCGAGGAGATCGAGCGTATGCACAAAAAGGGCGTCAAGATCGTGGGTGAGCTGGTTCCCTACTATCACGGCTGGTCGGGCTACGATCTGCCCGAGCTTTACGAGATCCTGGAGCTTGCTGAGCAGTACGGAATGATCCTCAATCTGCACACCATGTATGACGATTCGCTGGACCGCCTGGTGCAGTCCCACCCCAATCTCACCATTGTGGCGGCACACCCCAACGACGGCGCGATGTTCGGCCGTCATATGGAGCGCATGAAGATGAGCGAAAACTACTACGTTGACATTTCGGCAACGGGACTTTTCCGTCACGGTCAGCTGCGTCATATGATCGACAACGCCGGCATTGACCGCATTCTTTTCGGCACCGACTATCCCACCTGCTCGCCCGATCTCTTGCTTGGCAATATCCTTTTGAACAACACCCTCACCGACGCCGAGCGCGAGGCCATCCTCTCCGGCAACGCCAAGCGACTTCTCGGCTTGTAAATTGAAATTATGCAAAAGGTCGAGTCCATTAGGACTCGACCTTTTTTATAATTCGATCAAATGTAAATGGACAGCTTGCGAAGGCTCTTTTCATCGAGCTTTGAGAGGTCGGCACGATAGCGGTTATCGTTGGAATCGCGAATAATGACCACGCCGCCGTGCTCCTTGATGTCGCTGTGACGGTTCTGGATATGGAATCCAACCTTTCCGCGCTCAGTCCTTACAAGCCACTTGAACGAGGAGCGGTCGTCAATGCGAAGGATCTCCTTGATTTCGGGAATCATGTAATACTCGGCAAAGCACTCCTCGATGGCCTCGCGCGAGGATTCGCCGATCTCATCAAGCGAGAGGATGATTGCCTCCTCGTGCTCACCGGAATTGAGAAGCGTTACGTAGCCGTTCGGGAAGGTATACGGAAACATCCTTCTGGGCTCCAGGTCCTCAAAAACTCTGCCGTCATAGGTCTCCACGCGAACAAGATAGGTGTCTGTGCGTGTGATACGGTCATG